>Ga0233431_1001173_pt1 | contig 47333 bp, 40 predicted proteins | sample SI_118_April2016_FD_179867 | JGI IMG/M metagenome (GOLD analysis project Ga0233431, IMG submission 179867) | Seawater microbial communities from Saanich Inlet, British Columbia, Canada - SI_118_April2016_200_MG | ecosystem: Environmental > Aquatic > Marine > Inlet | place: Canada: British... | reverse complement strand
GTCAAGCAGGTAATCAAACATGGGGGTCTCCTTTAAGCTGGATTAACGCCGTCTATGGATAATATGGGTTTTTTTCGAATAGTGTTTGATATTATATCGCATGAGAAGCGTCTAGCCAAGTCGATTATCAAGCTTGACAATTTGGCGATTACGTTCCAGGGTGTAATTGTCATCGGATTGACATGGATGTTCCGTCAAGAGGAAAAAATGGCAGTCGCTTCAAAAAACATGAAATGCCGGTTTGGAAAAACCGCAAGATGCTTGGTTTTGGGTATTGTCGTGGTTCTCATTCCATGCGTATGTTTTTCAGAGGGGGATATTTCGAATAGTCTTAAAGCATTATCAGAGAATTCAAAGCTGACGGACTCTCAGTCGATTTTGGCCGAATTTTCAGATGGAAAGTCCACAAGCCGCATCATTGTGAATCTGAGACAACCGGCCCGGTTGAGTACATCACTGAATCTGCAGAGCGGAACAGTCCGTAAACAACTTTCAACCGATGTAAACAGTGCAATAAGTCGCGTTGTTACCGGCATAAGGGCACAAGAGATTACCATCACCAACCGCTTTAAATATGTTTACGGCTTTTCGGCGGAGGTGACACTAAAAGGTCTTCAAGCACTCGTCAACAGCGGGGACGTTGTTTCCATAGAAAAGGATTTCATTGTTTATCCCAACCTGGCCCAGGGCATTCCATTGATGAACGCGACAACCGCTAGAAGCACTTATAGCGGGAGTGGCCTGTCGGTTGCGATTTGCGACACCGGTATCGATTATACCCATTCCCGTTTGGGCGGGGGCGGGTTTCCCAATTCAAAAGTGATTGGCGGATACGATTGTGGAGAGGATAAAAGCGATCCCATGGATGGCAACGGACACGGCACCGCCTGCGCCGGGATCGTCGCTGGTGATCTCGGAACGGTGGGAGATTATATCGGTGGGGTGGCCTATGGCGCCAAGCTTTATGCGTTGAAAATTTCGAATACCGCCAGCGGAGGAAGCGCCTATACGTCTGATATGATTGAGGCGTGGGAATGGTGTGTAACCCATCAGAACGATGACCCGATCAACCCCATCATGATTATCAGCACCAGTTTTGGGGGGGGGAGGTATTACAGTGCTTGCGACAGTGCTTCCAGTGCTATGACCACTGCTGCGGCCAATGCCGTATCCGTGGGCATGACGCTTTTTGTTTCTTCAGGCAATGACGGTTACTGTGATTCGGTGGGTTGGCCTGCGTGTATTTCCCATGTGGTTTCAGTGGGTGCGGTCTATGACGCCAGATTTACAGCATCATCCATCGGCTGGTGTGTCAATTCCGGTTCCTGTGCCAGCAAAATTTCGACCTGGGGATGTTCTTCGGGGTGGTATTCGTCCCAACAAGCCCAATCTGATCGGGTTATTGTTTACTCCAACACAGCCTCTTTTCTCGGTCTCTTGGCGCCCTCCAACTGGGCTACGACCACTAAATTGGGGGGTAGTTATTATAATACAGCCTATGGGTTTGGGGGTACTTCGGCCGCATGTCCCTATGCCGCCGGGGCAGCCGCGTGTCTGCAAAGCGCCAGCAAAACCCTCAACGGCAGTTTCCTTTCACCTACTGATGTTGAATCCAAGCTGATCTCTAGCGGAGATTCTGTTGCGGACGATAAAGTGGCCATCACAAAACCACGGGTGAACGTGGGGGCTGCGGTGGCTTTACTTGCCTCCTGTCCCGACTGCCCGGCTAACGGCGTGATTACCAATACCACCTATCTCAACGGTACGAATTGTTCATGCAGTAACGCCACAGCCCTTACCCTTGGGCAGAACACCACTGTAGAAAACGGGGCCACCGCTACTTTCACTGCGCCTTACGTTAAAGTAGAGCCCGGTTTTAACGCGGAAACCGGCGCCAATGTTACCATTCGGCAGCCGTGAACAGGGCTAACCCACCTCGAAATGGGGTGCCATTGTTTTTTCGAAATTTGAATCGACAAATCCGATTGTTTATGTATGCCAGTTTTCGGATTTCAATCCTGAAAATAGTTTGAAATCTTCAACATTGCGAGTTACTAAAACAAGATCATTTATCTTGGCGATCGCTGCTATTTGACCATCCACAAATGGTGGAGGCTTTCCCTTTAATGATAGCCTTGCTCGTTCTTTTGCATGCCACTCAGCAGCCCGGTCATCATAGGGAAGAATGAAGATATTCTTCTTCACCACGTCAAGAAGGAAAACTTCAATAACCTCACGTTTCCGGGACGGGGGAAGACGTTTGCAGCCATATTGAAGTTCGTGCCAGACAGGGGCCGCCGTTACAATCTCATGCTGGTGTTTTTCTAACATGAAAATCACTGAGTTATCTGGTGTCAACTTTAGGGATTCTGATAGTACATTCGTATCAAGCAGGTATTTCATCAGTCCCAGTCAACCTCCCGACCCAAAGAAGGATCACGAAGACCTTGAAATTCGTCGCCGGAGAATGTCAACCCTTCTGAATCAATCCTCTGTCGAAAAGACACTAAGGCGTTCCAAAAACCGGAATTCGAAATGTTAAGTCGTTCAAATTCACCAATCGACAACAAAACGGCAACTGGTTTTCCCCTCCTCGTTAGTTTTATGCAAGGTCCTTTCTCCACCTGATGTATAATGGAGGGCAGTTTGTTTTTTGCGTCTGCTATTGAGTATTGTTTTTGCATTACGATGCACCTCATATAACCTTTTCAAACAATATAGCTATCTTTATGGCTATAATCAACAAGAAAATAGCCTCTATCCTTTGAAAACTGTCCGGTTACATGTTGGAAACCGGCTCATATGAGGCTTTCTTCAAAAGAGCGCTCGCAAACCAGAACCAGAAGATGGTGATGAGCTGAATGGCTAGAAGTATGCCAAAGGCGGCCTGATAACCCACCGGTGCATACCCCCCAGATCCGGTGGTGGGCCAAATGCCGATGATGGCCCCGATACCCCATTGGGCCGCAAAGGCCGCCAGAAACACCAGCAAATTCAGTGCTGTGTTTACCCTTCCGGAAAGGCGCAGGGGAAAACTTTGCGAAAGCGCCGCATAAGGCAGAATGCCGGATGTACCGAAAAATCCGAACAGCATCCACATCAATGTGACCCCGGATTTATTCCCCGACACAATCAGTACCATCACGGCCATGAAAAAGCCCATGCCCATTGCCCCCACCGACAGGGTCGAAATGCCGCGTCGGCTGAGGCGTTCTGCCGCTGTCCCCAGTGTAACAAAGCCCAGAACCATGGCCACAGCCAGTAATAGTAATGTGCCGGCTACTGTGGAACGGTCGTATCCCGCCACATCCCGCAACCACGGTCCTGCCCAGAGTCCGTGAACCGCTAGGAAGGTCCCTTGGCTCAAGGTGGCCCAGGGCGCAATTCGCCAGAAATGGAGACTCGTCAGAATGGTCCTTATTTCCCGCATCTGGTCGATGAAGGGCTCTTCCTTGTTGGGGTTTCGGCGTTCGGGTACAATGAAGAATATGACCGCTGCCACCAGAACGGTGAGTGCTGCCAGCAGCGTGAAGACCCCGCGCCAATCCGTTACGGTCAAGGCTGACTCCACCGGGGACGTAGCGGCAAGGGCGCCCAGGCCCCCCGCCGCCATTTGAAAACCGTTGATCCGGGGTAGTTGTTGTTTGGGAAACCAGATCACAAAGGCTTTGAAGGCCGCCATCAGGCATGCCGATACGCCAAAACCGATGAGACCCCGGCCAATGACCAGACCGGTCAAGGTATGGGCGTTGGCAAATATAAAGGCCCCGGCCGCGGCCAGGATCAGTAGACCTGCTTCAATCCTGCGGGGGCCGAACCGGTCCAGCAAAATGCCCAAGGGGAGTTGAAACGCCGCAAAGGTAATGAAATAGGTCGCCGTGAGCAACCCCAGCCCGGAGGGGCCCACGCCCAGGTCGGCAGCCAGGTCGGGGGCCAGTACAGCGTTAATGACCCGATAGAGGTAGGAAAGGAAATACCCCAGCGCAAACGGCAGAAAAACTTGCAGCTGTTTGGCAAAGGGTATGGGTGATGCGGGTTTTTCCAAAAAAAACCGTTTATTTCACAAGTAAAACAGGGCATTGAGCCAGAATACTCACCTTGTAGCTGATGGTTCCCCATCCCTGGCTTCGCTCCTCAAGATCAACCTTGTGGGATTTCATGATAATCAAATCCACATTGTTCTCTTCAGCGTAACGAACAATTTCATGGGTTCTGTTGCCGTACACCACCTGTGGGACCACAGCCGTTTCGGTGAGGTTCAGGCGGTCAATGATGGCATTGAGGCCTTCAAAAGAACGTTTTTCAAGGCTGCTGTAAAAATCTTCAAATTCTTCAAAAGTCGTATTTTGGATGACCTCAATCACATGCAGCAGACAGATTTTGCCACTGTCCATGGAACAAAGCCTGGCGGCAATCTCCAAGGCATGTTGATTATCATCCAGAAAATCCGTTGGAACCAGAATGTTTTTAAACATTGCATACACCCCTGATGTTATCATTAGGTTTAATAAAACAATTTAACCAATGGAAACCGTTGTTATTTTCACGCGTTTGAGATTTCCATGGTTCCTTGATCCTTTCGCAGGAAAGGGCTCAGTGTTCGAAGATCATATTTGTCGATTTTCCGGTAAAGGGTCGCCCTTGAAATTTCAAGCTTCTTTGCGGTCAATGCCAGGTTTCCCCGGGTCAGTTCAAGTGCGTTGAGCATGGCCAGTTTTTCCATGGTTGAAAGGGGGGCCACTTCCCGGGAAGAAAATTCAACGGGTTTGCGGTTTTCAGATTTTTCACCTTCGGGTAAACATTCCCCGGGATCGGCACGGGAGCCGTCCGCAATTTCCGAAGGAAGGTTTGAGATCTCCAGATGATCGCTGTCCGATGTGACCATGGCCCGTTGAATGACGTTTTCCAGTTCCCTCACATTTCCCGGCCAGGCATAAGCAACCATGGCCTCCATGGCGTCATGATCAACAGATCGGATATCTTTCTTGGTTTCCTTCATGTATTTGTTCAGAAAATGCTGCGCCAGGACCGGAATATCCTCTTTTCGATCTCTAAGGCAGGGGATGCTAATGGGGTATACCATGAGCCGATAGTAGAGGTCTTCCCTGAAATTGCCGGTCTCGGTTTCCTTTTTCAACATTTTGTTGGTGGCGGAAATAATCCGCACATCAATCGGAATACGCTTTCGCCCGCCAACCCGTTCAATGGTTCTGGTTTCAAGAAAACGAAGGAGCTTCACTTGAAGGCTTGGCGACATATCGCCCACTTCATCGAGGAAAAGGGTGCCGCCGTTGGCCACCTCAATTTTGCCGGCCTGCGACCGAACGGCACCGGTAAATGCGCCTTTTTGATGGCCGAAAAATTCACTTTCCTGAAGGTTCTCCGGTATGGCACCGCAATTGACAGCTTCGAAGGGGCCTTCTTGACGGGAACCCTGATAGTGAATGGCCCTGGCAACCAGTTCCTTGCCCGTGCCGCTGTCTCCCTGGATAAAAACGTTGATGTTGTTGTTCGCCACCTTTTCAATCTGGTTGAAAACCTTATCCATTACAGCGGTTTTTCCGATGATGTTGTGAAATGAATAGGTATGGCCCAGCTCTTTCTGGAGTCGGGTGATTTTTTTGGCCATGGCGTATTTTTCCACAGCCTTTTTAAGGGATGTCTCCAACCGGCTTCGGTCGATGGGTTTTCGGATGTAATCATAAGCCCCCAGCTTCATGGATTTAACCGCCAGCTCCAATGAATCCTTGGCGGTGACCATGATAACGGGCAACTGGTTTTCGATGATTTGAATGTGTTTTAAAACTTCAATGCCGTCCAGCCCGGGCATCATGATATCAAGGCAGATGGCTGACGGCCCCTCATCCAGGGCCTCAAGACATTTTTCGCCGTCGCTGAATGTTCGCACTTTATAACCGAATTTTTGAATCCATTTCGACATGAGAGTTCTTGCGGTGGGCTCATCATCCACAACGAATATCAGGGTGTTGGCCTTCATTTCCCGGAAACCTCTTTTTCGGGGGTTAAAGATTACACTGCAAAGTCGACCTTGATCTTGAACATTTCTTCGGCGGGCAGGTTCAAGATCTCCTTTACGCCGGTTTCCCGCCGTATGGTCTCAAGGGTATCCTCGATAATATTCATTTCTTCGGCAATAAAGGTGAACCAGACATTGTAGGAATGGGCTCTCAGATAGTTGTGGGTTACGCCCGGATAAGCGTTTACGGTCCGGACAAAATGGTCGATTTTCTCTTCCGGCACACGTGCGGCACATAGGGTGCTGACAAAATTCAATTTGGAAGATTGGAAGTTCCCCCCGATTCGCCTGATGATGCCTTTTTCTTTAAGGCGTTCTACGGCGTCAAGAACCTCACTCTCCGTCATGTGGAGCCGGTTGCCCAGGTCGCGATAAGGCCGGGATGATATGGGGAAGTCAGACTGGATTTCGTTCAGGATTTTACGGTATTTGGTATCCATTCCCATTCACCATTCGATGTTGAATGTTCGATGTTGGACGTTCATCAGTTTCTATTGTGCGCCCGGTTCATAAACACAAAGGGGTTCTTCGGCCAGATAGTCGCCGGTGGCTTCAAAGGCGCGGGCGCGACAGCCACCGCAAAACCGAATGTAGCCGCATCGGCCGCATTTTCCCTTATACGCTGAAAAATCTCTTAACGAACTGAAAATTTCGGAATTCTCCCAGACCGATTGGAACGATGATGTCTTGAGGTCTCCGCAACTAAGCTCCAGGTAACCGCACGGTTGCACAATACCGGTGTTGGAGATGAAACAAAAAGACGTTCCGCCCAGGCACCCTCTTGTAACACCATCCAGCCCATAGGTTTCAAAACTGACTTTTTCACCCCTTTTACGCGCTTCCTGGCGCAGTATGCGATAGTAATGGGGGGCGCAGGTCGCTTTCAAATGAAGGGGGACCTGATCCCGCATACGGTAAAACCAGTGCAGCAGTTTTTCATATTCAAGGGCATCGATTTCCTGGTTGACCATCTCTTTCGCCCGGCCCGTGGGGACCAGCAGGAAGATGTGATGGGCGACAGCCCCCAACTCAACGGACAGGTTTAGAATTTTTTCAAGTTCTTTCACGTTGTGGCGGGAAACGGTGGTGTTGATCTGGAATTCAAAATCGTTCTGGTTCAGCAGCCGGATCCCTTCCATCGCCCCGTCATAGGCGCCGGGCACCTGCCTGAAGGCGTCGTGCTGTTTTGCGGTTGCGCCGTCGATGGAGATACTGAGCCGCTGGATGCCGGACGTTTTCATGCGGGCAATTATTTCAGGTGTCAACAGGGTTCCGTTGGTGGCCATGACCATGCGAAGACCCATGTCGGTGCCTGCCGCGGCCAGATCAAAGATGTCTTCTCTCAAAAGGGGTTCGCCGCCCGTGAGGATAACGATGGGGTTCCCCACCTTCCGGATCTGTTCCAATATTTCAAGGCATTTGGCTGTTTCCAGTTCTCCGGGGTACGGCCCCCGGTCGGAACCTGCCCGGCAGTGAACGCAGTTGAGGTTGCATTTTCGGGTCAACTCCCAGGCCACGAGACGGGGTAGGGGCAGGTCTTGTGCCTGCCCTTTATGGATGACCGAATGGTGAGGATTGAGTTCAGTTTTCATTTCTCAATTTCCGGGCGGCTTCTTTCGCAAAATAGGTGAGAATCAGGTCGGCTCCCGCACGCTTGATGGCCATGAGCATTTCCATCATGGCCCGTTCACCGTCCAGCCAGCCTTTTGAGGCCGCGGCTTTCACCATGGCATATTCACCGCTCACATTATAAGCGGCCAGGGGAAGCAAAGTGATTTCCCGAACCCGTGATATGATATCCAGGTAGGGCAGGGCGGGTTTGACCATGATCATGTCCGCCCCTTCTTCAATGTCCAATTCCGCCTCTTTCAGGGCTTCCAGGGCATTGGCCGGGTCCATCTGGTAGCCGGTGCGATCACCGAACTGAGGCGCTGAATCCGCTGCATCCCGAAAGGGGCCGTAAAATGCGGACGCATATTTGACGGCATAGGAAAGGATGCCCCGGTCTTGGTAACCGGCATCATCAAGGGCGCGTCGAATATGGCCGACGCGACCGTCCATCATGTCCGAAGGGGCCACGAAGTCGGCCCCTGCGTCACAATGGCTCACCGCCTGTCGTGCCAACAATTCCAGGGTGGTGTCATTATCCACCACACCGTCCAGAATAACACCGCAATGCCCGTGATCCGTATACTCGCAAAGGCACACATCCGTCATGACCACCATGTCCGGCAAACGGTCTTTGATCTCTTTGACAGCGATTTGCACAATCCCGTCTTCGGCCCAGGACCTGCTTCCCGTAGGATTTTTACCGTCGGGCAGACCGAAAAGGATCAGCGCGGGAACGCCCAAGGCCCAGAGTTCCTCCGCTTCAAGTACCAGCGTATCCGGTGAAAATTGAAACTGTCCCGGCATGCTCCGGATGGGATCCTGAATGTTTTTACCATGTTTGACAAATAGGGGCGCGATGAAATCTTGGGTGGAAAGGTGGGTTTCCCGAACCATATCTCGAATGGTGCCGGTTCTTCTCAGTCGTCTCGGTCGTGTGATCATGGGTTGGCGAGTCTCCGTTTCAGATGTTACGCTATTTCTTCATCGGTGAGGTAGCAGGCGGGTTCCGCGGCCCAGATATCGCCGGTCACCGCTTCGGCCCTGACCCTGAAATTTCCGGCGCACACATCCAGCCACCGGCATGTGGCGCAACGGCCTTTCACATGTTTTTTCTTCTCTTTTAGTTTTGCCATCAAAGGATTTGAAAGATCGGACCAGATTTCACTGAAAGGGCGATCCAAGACGTTTCCGAAACTGTAATGCCGCCAGAACTGGTCCGCATGAACCGCGCCATCCCAACTGACGCATCCAATGCCCAGGCCCGAACTGTTCCCTTCGTTCATCCTGAGCAGTTGCAGCACATCTTCCGCCCTGGGGTCCTTTTCTCTACGCATTCGGAGGTATATATAGGGCCCGTCCGCATGGTTATCCACGGTGAGCACTTCTTTGGGCTTTCCCCGCTCATGAAGGTCCCGGGTGCGGTCCATAATCAGGTCCACCACCTTTCGGGTTTGAATGTGTTCCAGATCTTCTTCCACCATGTTGGATCCGCGCCCCGCATACACCAGGTGGTAAAAACAGATCCGTGGGATTTCCATTTCTTCCACCAGATCAAAGATTCGGGGAATCTCCACCGCATTCATTCGGTTGATGGTAAACCGCAGACCCACCTTGAGACCCACCGCCTGGCAGTTCCGGATCCCTTCCATGGCGTCTTTAAAAGCGCTCTTTTTGCCGCGAAAGCGGTCGTTTATTTCTTCCATCCCATCGAGGCTGACCCCCACATAGGAAAGACCCACTTTCTTTAATTCCTCGGCCTTTTGGGGTGTAATGAGGGTACCGTTGGTGGAAATAACCGCTCGCATCCCTTTGGATACCGCATAGTTGGCCAGGTCCACCAGATCGGGCCGCATGAGCGGTTCGCCCCCTGAAAACAGGATCACCGGCGAACCGAAGTCCGCGAGATCGTCAATCAGGCGAAACCCCTCTTCATGGGAGAGTTCCCCTTTGGATTTTTGTTCAACCGCCCTGGCGTAGCAATGGACGCACTTGAGGTTGCAGGCCTTGGTGATATTCCACACCACCACGGGGCGTTTGTCTTCAGAAAACTGAAGGAGATGAGATGGGAGATCTTTAGAGCGCCTTCCGTATCGAAGCGCATCGGAGGGCTCCACTGTACCACAATAGAGTTTGGATATACCGATCATTTTATAGGTTCCACTCGGTTTTATTGTCGCGTCGTAGGGGCAACCCTCTGTGGTTGCCCTGTTTTGGGTGTTCGCGTATCATCAGGGCAGGCACATAGGCCTGCCCCTACAATTAGGAATACCCGCCGATAATATCAGAAAATCCTTCGAAAACGCAAGTATTCATTGACAGCCGGTCTTTTCGCATTCCCCATTCCGCACTCCGCAATTGTTATTCCTCCCCAACCACATGCAGTTTCATCATGTTGGTTTTTCCCTGTTTCATAAGCGGGAATCCCGCAACGATGATAATGCGATCATTTTTTCGAACCAGCCTTTTATTTCGAAGCTGTTTTTCCATGGCCTTGATCATGATGTCCGAATTGCCCATGAGGGGCAGCAAGAGGGCTTTTACGCCCCAACTGAGGGCAAGGGACCGTTGAACGGCTTCGGTGGGCGTAAGGGCGATAATGGGAACCGACGGCCTGTATTTTGAAATGAGCCGGGCCGTGAAACCGGATTGGGAGAAGGGCGTAATGGCACTAAGCCCCAGGTTTTGAGCCGCGAGGCAGGCGGCCTCTGAAATGGTATCGGAAAAACTGGACGTTTTACGTGAAAAAGGGGCGGTTGCCGGAAAATTCTTTTCCGTTACCCTGGCGATTCGCGTCATCATTTTTACGGCCTTTACCGGGTACTTCCCCACGGATGTCTCCCCACTCAACATGATGGCATCGGTACCATCCACGATGGCATTGGCAACGTCGGACGCTTCAGCGCGGGTGGGCAGGGGGTGCTCCGTCATGGACTCCAGCATTTGCGTCGCGGTAATGACCAGTTTTCGTTTCCGGTTCGCCAGTGTGATCATTTTTTTCTGTGCCACCGGCACTTTCTCAGGTGAAAGCTCGACGCCCAGATCTCCCCGTGCCACCATGATCCCCTCACTTGCATCGAGGATTTCCTCCAGCTTGTCGAGGGCTTCCGGCTTTTCAATTTTAGAGATCACGGGAATGTTCACGCCTTTCTTTTTAAGAATGCGTTTCAGGATCTGCACATCCCCGGCATTGCGAACAAAAGAGGCGGCCACAAAATCGATCCCCATATCCAGTCCGAAATCCAGGTCCTTTTTATCTTTTTCCGTGACCGCGATAATGCCGGTGGTGATGCCGGGTAGATTAATCCCCTTGTGTTCGCCGACCCTCCCGCCGGTAACCACTTCGCAGAAAAGATCCGTTTTATTTTTGCTTCGCACCTTCAACTCAATCAACCCATCGTCCATGAGGATCTTGTCGCCTGGCTGAAGGTCCTTGGTGATACCGCCATAGGCCGTTGAAATGATGCCGGGTTCGCCTTTTACTGGGCGGGTTGTGATGGTGAAGGGGTCATGGGCCTTCACCATGAGGCTGCCCCCTTTGATCAGGCCCGTTCGAATCTTGGGTCCCTGGAGGTCCAGCATAATGGCAACGGGTCGTTTAAGGGACCGTGAGAGGGACTTCACCGAATCGGCTACCTTCTTATGCTCTTTATGGGTGCCGTGTGAAAAATTGAGTCTGGCCACGTTCATGCCAGCCAGAATGAGCTCTTTCAATACCTTTCGCGAACTGGTAGCCGGTCCGATGGTGCAGACGATTTTTGTTCTGATGGGCGTCATCTGAATCTCCTTGCAGATTATGAGTGTCACTTTGACTTGTAAAAAATATCCATAGTTCCTAAACAGGTCAAGGATAAACTGTAAGGGCGAAAAATTTTTCGCCCCTACTTAAAGTTTTTGTTTTTTTCCTTGATGCATAAATCATGATGCTCTAAGCTGGTTGAGTGTTTTCATTAATCAAACCGGTTACAAGGGGGGAGGGGTATGAAAAGAAGTACGAGATGGATTTTGTGTGTTCTGTTGGTGGTCAGTGTTTTCACCGTTGTATGTATTACGGCCACCTCCGCCTCGGCGGACAGCCTTTCCGAGGCCATTTCACAGGGGATTAAGGACGGAAAAATTACCAAGGATGCGGAACCCGGTTTCCTGGGGATTCCCGGTGCGCCTAAAGTCAATTTTGTCCTCGGCTTTCTGTGGGCCATATGGGTGGGCTGGATTTTTTCCACGGTGGGGGCATTTGGCGGTATTATGGCCGGTGTGGGGCACATCACCATATTCGGTCTGGGGGACTATGCCAAGGATTTCGGCAAGGGTTATCCCATGAACAAACTGTTGACCGATTCCATCCGTGTGTCCAACCAGTGGCTGGTGGGCCTGAGCGGTTTAATCTCCAGTTTCAACTATTACAAAATGGGTCGTCTGGTGGCCCCCCTGGGCATGTGTCTGGCCATTGGCGGGGTCGGGGGATCATGGCTCATCCCGGATCTGACCGCCGGCAAAATCAGCCTGAAGTCTTATATCGGTTACTTCGGTATTGCGGTGCTGGCTCTCGGCATCATTCTTTTCCGCGAAACCACAAAGGGAGGCCAGGCCAAGCGAAAAAAAGCCAAGGAAGCGGCGGCTGCTTTTGAAAAAGAGGCCAAGAAGGGTGGGGACAGCAAGCAGGGGGTTAAGGTGCTTGAGGGCAGCTGGACCATTATGTTTGTGGCACTTGCCGTGGTGGTGGCCAGTGCGCTCTGGGCCAACCTGGGCGGCGGCGCCAAATGGGTGGCCTACCTCCTGGCCCTGGCGGGTTGGGCCTTGACATTCTTCGTCGGAACCATCCGATTCAGCTTTTACGGCGTGGAGTTTAAATTCAAAGCCTTTATTCCCATGCTGGGCGGTGTCTTCATTGCGGCGCTGGCGTCGTTTCTGGGAGTTGGCGGTGGGTTCCTGTATGTCCCATTTCTCACAACGGTGGCGGGTCTCCCCATGTTCCTGGTGGCCGGCACCAGCGGCCTGGTGGTTCTGGTGGGCATGATCGTTTCCATCTTCAGTTATATGGTGGGAAAAGGCGTCCCGGTCCAGTGGGGTTTTATCGGTGCGGAGCTGGTGGGCATCTTTATCGGCAGCATGATCGGACCCCGTACCTCCAAGTATATTCCGGACATCTGGCTTAAACGGCTTTTTGTGCTGCTCGCTTTTTACGTGGGTCTCAGGTACATCACCAAAGGGTTCCTGGGCTACAGCATTGTCCCGCCATTCTGATGATCTTGGGTCATTCTCTTGTGCACCGTGCCGGTCCGGACTGGGCCGGGCCGGTGCATGGCACTTCTTCTGCCTTCTAATTGAGTCCTAAGGCGGGCTATGTCCGCAATCCAAGACTTTAAATATAATAAAAGTGAAAATAAAGACTAAATTGAGCATTTTGTTTGTTGCCTGTTCCATCGCCCTGTTTCTGCCGTCCCTGTCAGGCGTGGCATTTTGCAGCGACGCTGATCCGGGAGTTCAGATTTTATACGAAGACCGGAGCAGCCCTGAATGCCTCGAATACCTCCAGGAACGATCCGGGGAAGGCAACCATGAGAGTAACGGCCTGAAGCTCAATCCGGACCGATGGCACCGTCCGGTGTACAGGCTTTATTGCGGGGGAGGAGAACGCAGGAATTTTACCGCCCATGATGTGATTGAGTTTCATTTCAGGAGTTTCGAGGCAGATCCGGGCAACCCCACTTTTTACGTGAAAACCTGGAACCAGACCAGCAATCTTGTCTCTATCTCCGATTATATGGATGGCGGCGTGATTGATCATACGTGGCGCCGGGTGACCATTCCCCTTGCCGACCTCGAGACTGCGGCATGGGACCTGGGCAATGTGGAGAGCCTGAACTGGAACAAGGATAGTCTTGAGCGCGTCTATTATGTGGATGATATTATCCTTAGAACGACGAGCCCGCCGGTTTTGATCACCTCCGGGAAAGATGCCCCTTTTCCGGAGAGCAACACGGTCCTGCGCCTCACATTCAACAAACGTTACGATCATAAAAGCGTAAAAGAATTATCCAACTATACCGTCCGGAGCAACACCGACCCATCTTATGAACGTGCCGTGGCGCCTTTGGATACGGGAATCCATTACCGGGTTGAGGAATTTACAGATAGCAAAACCGCTATCAATCGCTACCGGGCATTCTTGAAATTTCCCTTCCCCTTTAAAAATTGGCATGAGTACACGCTGAAGGTTGAGGATATTGCCGATCCCTCCGGCAATCTCATGGAACCGGCATGGTTTTCTTTCACATACGACGATACCCGCCTCCTCAATCCCAATATCAAAGTTAATCAGGTCGGCTACCTGCCCGATCGACCTAAAATCGGTTATGTGGGCGGCTATTCGGGTGACCTTGGCGGCGGCGCATGGGCTGTGGGTGAGAAGGGGGCCATATTTATATGGGATGATCAGTATGGCTGGGGTGAGGCGGTAAGTCCGGTCTCCTCAACCCTTCGTGCGGTGGCAGCCCTCCGGGAGAACCGCGTGTGGGCCGTTGGAGATGCCGGAACGATCATCCATTGGGATGGTTCGGGTTGGAAGCAGGTTAAATCCCCGACATCCCAGGATCTGCTCGCGATCTGTTTTGGCCCCACAAACATCGGGTGGGCCGTTGGCGCAGGCGGCACAACGATCCGTTTGGCCGATGACGTCTGGACCCGGGTTGATACCCCCACCAAACAGAATCTCCGGGCTGTCTGGGCGGGCCCCGGTGGTAAGGCCTGGGCGGTCGGCGACGGGGGCACGATCCTCCGCTGGGACGGCTCCCGATGGATACTCGACGAACAACCCGCCCATGAAGACCTATACGCCATCCATGGCCCCCATGAGGACTGGTTGTGGGCCTGCGGTGCCAACGGCTCGGTGCTTTTACATTCCCATGGACACTGGAAGGCCTTTCAAGATGTTCCTGATACTCCTGTCGGCACGTTAGGGACCCTCCGATCCATGACCTCTGATGAAAACGGGGCGGTATGGATCGGGGGAGACGACGGTCTCCTTTGGCACAAGCCCGGATTCGGCAGTTCCCCTTTTGCGGCCATATCTTCAGGGACCCCAGGCGCTATCCATGCTCTTTCCAGACAACATGGGCGTCAATTCTGGGGCGTGGGGAAGCACGGCGCTTTGATCAACGGGACGTCAAAGGCGTGGGCAGGCTGCGCCAACCTGGGATCCGGAAATCTCTACGGAACGTTCGCACTCGGTTACGGCCCCCTTCGCCTGCCGGATCCGCCGCCTCGGGTGTATATAAACGATGTTGAAACAGAGCAAACGGCTTTCTCTGCGCCCCTTGTTTTGAGGGCCGCCAACTGGCAGCTGTCGGGTGAGGATGTCTATGCCTTCGATTTTTCCGACCTGAGAGACCCTGGCACCTACCAGGCCTGTGTTCCCGGCATCGGTTTGTCAGACCCGTTTGACATCGATGCGGATGTCCTGAATCACGCCGCTTACACCACGGCCCGAGGCCTTTATTACCAGAGAAGCGGCACGGATCTGACGGCACCCTATGCGGAGGATCGGTTTACCCGTCCCATGGGCCATGAATACGACCCTGGCGGGCGGAAAATAGATGCCCGATTCCACACTTCCCTGCCGGACACACCCCTTTACGCGGGCGAAATACCGGGAGAAATGATTGATGCCCACGGTGGCTGGCATGACGCGGGCGACTACGGAAAATATATGCCCACGGCCGCTGCGGCATTGTGGTTTCTTTTCACCGCTTACGATCTTGATCCTGCTAAGTTCGGGGATGACACGTTGAATATCCCCGAGAGCGGAAATGGCGTGCCCGACTTCCTGGACGAAGCCCGCTGGGAAGTGGATTGGATCGCCCGGATCCAGGCGGACGATGGGGCCGTGTACCATAAACTCACCGCTGAGACCTGGTTCAGTGGTATGCCACATGAAGAAGAAACCCCTCGTTTTCTTTTTGAAAAAACGACCCACGACACCGCGCTGGCGGCTGCGGTCTTTGCCAGTGCCAGCCGCCTGTGGAGAACGTTTGATTCACAGCTTGCGGAAGATTATCTCAACCGGGCTGAGCTTGCGTGGGGGTTACTCAGGACACATACGGAAGCGATCCCTCCGGGGGGATTCAAGAACCCCGAAGGAGCCGGGACCGGGGAATACAATGACGCCGATGATGCTGATAATCGCCTCTGGGCAGCGGCAGAGCTCTACCGGACCACCGGAAAAGAAGAATACGGGGAATATTTCGAAAAATGGTGGGCCAACAACGACCACACCCGAGGCTGGAACAATTGGCAGCATTTTTATAAATGCGCCTACTGGGCCTATTTGCGGGCCAACCAACCCGGGAGCAATAGCCGCATACAGGAGGACATCCGTAATAAAATCATTAAAAAGGCCGATCAGCTGGTGACCCTGACCGAGCAAAACCCCTATGGAAACGGCGCTCGCCTGGATGTGCCCGATTGGATCGGCTGGGGCGCATTTACCCAGAGCTCGGAATATGCATTTCCTCTGCTTCAGGCCTGGGCAATCAGTTCTCAGCGGAAATATTTAGATGCCGCCACCCTAAACTTAGACGCTCAGTTAGGCGCCAACCCCCTCTCTTTCTCTTTTATCACCGGTTTAGGAGCACGCTATCCCCGCGATCCACTGCACAAGGTCTCTTTGTATGACGGGGTGGATGAACCGGTGCCCGGCATTCCGGTATTCGGTGTGTTTGCCCATATGAGCAATGGCCAACCCTTTTACCGTGCGGCCCAGACAGACGAAAACAGTTATCCCTACAGTTATGCCACCACAGACCCTTACCCGGTCCTGCGCCGGTATGTCGACGTCCATGAGCTTGTGCCCATGTCCGAATTCACCATTGTGGATATGGCCATCGCTGCCGGGGTCTTTCATTTGCTGGCCGGGACCGCCGAGGAATAGCGAGGAGTAGGGGACAAAGGGGGGAAAATGAGAGACAACTCACTCAAACGGTATTAAGGCAAAACGACTGAGTGGTTTTGGAGTCAACTCAATTGCCCATGTGTCAAGAAGTTGCGAAGGATACTTAATCACACTCATTATTGATGTTTATCGTGTATGTGGCGGTAGCTGTCACGCTTCCTACTGTTGTATCCATGCGCAGGCTCTGATCACATATCATGTTATTATTCAAATCGACAACACCTGTCACCTTAACAGCATCGAGGTCAATGGGTTTGTTGGGGTCCAGGATATGAGTATCATCTGGTCCCAGTTTTCCCTCTGCATTCGCACAAATACTCTTAACATCAACATCGGAGGTGCTCCACCGCATCCCGGTAACCCTTGGCAGGTGCCTAACCCTGGCAGAGGCGGTTATTACTTCGCCTCCCTCAAGCTTTACCACCGCTTTGATGGTGTTGCTTATTTCATGCATATTGGCAGAGTTACCCATGTAAAGCTTGCTCTTAAACTCACCGCATTCTTTAAGTGTTTTGTCTGGAAGTTTCAATACAAGGTGCTCTTTTTTCGTCTTATTCTTCAGAAGGCCACGCCACTCAAACACGCCGCTGCTGTTGATCACGGCGGTGCCGGCAGGCTGTCCTTCAACGTAGATTGAAGCTTGCCTGTATCCAACAGGTGGTGTTGGAGAGACCCTGCCTTTTACTTTTATGCTTTCTTCCGTTGTGGTACTGTTATTTATTGGTAAGAGAAGGACAATTGGAGAACTCTGTCCTTTAAGTTGGACGGTCCTAGTCTGGGTCTCTTCTTTGTCGAATTTTTTTGCAGTCAGAATGAAAGTCGCGGTCTCCACATTCAAGGGAACGGGTATGTATATGGAGCCTTCTTTGGGATTGAGATTAGACGGACATTTATCAGGACATCCCGTGATATTAACGCTTTTGGCGCCCTTTACACTCCATCCAAGAAAGATTTTTTTCGTCTTTTCATCTTTTCGGCAAATGAAATGTCTGATTTTCGGAGGCTCAGGGTCTTTCCATTTAAAAGCGGCGGACGCACAGGACTGTCTACCTGTAAAAACCGAGATTGAGCTCGTCTCCCCGGGTTTTGAGTTTTGGCCGTTCAGACAAGCGTCCCCACTGAAAACAATCTGTTCCTTATGGTTGGTTTTCCCTTGCGTGAGCGCAATTCGGCCTCCCGTTAACGATGCTGACCCTTCACTCAGCCTGACCGAGACGCCATCAGAGGCCTTACGTTGAGGAACATACGCCACAATTCCGATGGAAACGATTTCTTCCCCTGCCTCCGCGAAGTTTGGTTTTATACGAATAGTGCAGGACCCTCCCCCCGGATTAAGGATCTCATCAATACCTGACACCATTTCCCCCATGGTGCGCAGATCGTATCTTTCGATGCCCTTGCCCTTTTTAATATACCTCTTCAAGTTGTTCCTGCACTCTTCGAGCTCTTTGATCTCTTTCGGCGTTGGAGGTCGTCTAGGTGGCTCGGAAAGTTCGCGGATTTGATATTCGCATTGATGTAGTTTTCCCCTTCCAAAATCGTCCCCCATCGAATCCATATGCACTACAGGCACATCGATATTTTTTGACCTGCTGCTGTTTGATGGTTCACTTGATCTTGGAAAATTGGTTTTGTTCCCACCAATGGCCTCCCAATCCCCTGCCACGGCAGAGACGGAATTCCCTAACACCATAACGAAAGCAAGAAAAGCATATAGGTAAGTCATTCTTCAATATCCTCCGATTAAGGGTTGGAAATTAATTTGCTGGCCGGGACCGCCGAGGAATAGGACAAGGAATAGGGGACAGACCACGTTTTTCGTAGAGGTCCGGCATTTCTCTCAAAAAACGGTCTGTCCCCTATTCCTCCCCTATTCCTCCAACTCAGAATCGGCAAAGGCATCATTGAAAATTCGCTCAATACGTTCCGTTTCCCGTGCCGTGAGCTCAGCAAATTTGCCCTCACGTGCACGATTTGACAGGCGGCCCTTATTTTGCCTGAGAAAGCGGAAAAGAAGATCTACGATGCGATCGGGCATATCCACAATGTTCCCCACACGTTCACTGAACTCATCATATCGCCTGAGGAACGCTGTTTCTTTCGGCAGGTCTTCTTCTATGGTCTTTCGCACACAGGCGTAAAGGAATTCGGCATGCGGTGTTGCGTCAAAGAAACGGTAAAAGTCGATTGTGTTGTTCAGGACATTGACGTTTCCGCCCTCAGTAGGCCTCCACTTGATCACCGGCAGAAGCCGCTTCGAATAGTCTTCCAGAATGCGGCGGTATTCGTCGATTCGCTCTAAAATGGTGGCAGACACCGGGAGTACCACGCCGGGCGGGTTTATCCCTCTTTGGGCAAGTACATGATGGATAAGGTAGCGGTGAATACGGCCGTTCCCGTCCTCAAAAGGATGAATGTAAATGAAACCGAAGGCCAAAACTGTGGCAGCTAAGATAGCGTCGAGCTTTTGCGATGGTCCCCGGTCGAAGGCAACCATGCCGTCGATGAGAGAGGCAAGATCGTCCGGCCGCCCGCTGATATGGTCGGGCAATGGTATGCGTGTCTGGCGATCATGCTCCCCCACAAATCCCCCTTCCCACCTAAGCCCTAACTGCACAAAGCGGGCATCGCCAATAACAATTCTTTGCAGCCTTAACAGCTCTTCCAGATCGATCGGCTGGCGGCCTGCCTCCCCGATGGCTCGGCCCCATCGTTGTATGCGGTCCTGGGGCGCACGTTCGCCTTCAATAGCGTAACTCGATTTCGAGTCCTTTAGAAGCAGAAAAGCTGCCGCGCGTGCCAACAAGTCTCGCGGGACATTGGCTACTACGGCCCGAGCCCGCGCAGGGAAATTCATTTCGATGAATTCATCGAGTCTTTTCGTACGGAAGATCAGGGGACAGAATGCCGGCGTGCCCGGAAGATTGTTCCTTACGCGGTGGCGCGGGGAGTTCTCCCCTTCGATCGCCCATTGCTTATGGGGATCTACAGCAGGCACATATGTTCCTTTCCCGGCATCGGGCAGATCCAGTTGCTCGCCCGTAAGCCACTCATAGAGGAACCAGATGCGTCGTGCATAACGGCCCGTGGGTTTGGCGTGCACCAGGGTTGCTATTTCGCCTGGTCCGGCCACTGAAAAGAAACGCTTGAGCACGGCAAGATCCAGTCCCTCGTATTTGAGGGCAAAGGTAAGGTGGCCTTCCACGCTCGCCTTCGGTGCGTGGCGTGGCGTCAGGATGCGCCACCCCGCATCCTCGTAGACCTTGTGATGTTCTCCCGTGGCGGAGAGGGTGTGCGGCAACGGGACTGACAAATTATAAGCGCCGATCAGGGCCGAATATCCGGCCGGCGTTGCCCTTTCAGGCAGACGCCTTTCATGAAAAACCGTGACTGCCCCTGAAAAACGATGCTGAGTTTCCGAGTTCATGAAAAACGATGTCTTTCTCCGAGATTCGATTAAAAAAAAGCCATAACTCTGAAAAACAATTATACGCCATGAAAAAACATAATGTAAATGGCTATTGCATGAAAAAACCGGTCTGAATGCGGTATACGTATAGCGTCACAGTCCGCCCATTTTTTCCTCAGCGGGTATTACCGACGAGGCCATCGCCATGGTTTTTGCCGAAGTCGAGGGAACGCCCAGCCTCCGCCATATTGTCACCGCACTCAAAAAGTGCGTTAGATTTTTGACGCTACCCTGTTTCATTCAAATTTCCTCGAAATCTCCATGTTCCATATCATTCTGAAATAATATCATATTTTCTATTTTTTTTGGACTTTAGTGCTTTGGCAAGAAAATTGCAACTTTCCAGCCCGAAAGATAGACGGAGAATCAGTGATGGGCACTGAATATGTCCTTGCGTCTGGAAACACCGAAACTGGAAATTGCCAATTGGCATTTGAGTAAAGGAGAGTAACGATGAGAATTATCAGCATATCAATTTTGTCCGGTTTGATGCTCTTTCTATTTACGACCGTCGCCGTAGCCGAGGAAATGAAACGCGTCTACATTGCTGCTAGTTATGAACAAAACCATATTTGTGGTGGTCCGCAGGAAGCCGGCGTGATCAAAGGGTTGAATAAAACCGGCTGGTTTGAAGGAATGAATTTGGAGATCATGCGGTATTACATGGACACCAAAAAGAAAAATACCACTCCCGAGGCTATGAAAAAAGAGGCTGAAATTATCACTGCGCAAATTGAAAAATTCAAACCGGAAGTTTTGGTGGTTCTGGATGATAACGCATTTCGTGAAGCGGCGTTACCACTGGCGGGGAGCAAGGAGCTGGCGATCGTTTTTTGTGGAATGAATGGTCAGCCGGAGAACTATAATGCCAAAAAGCGTTTCATGAATACCCGGGAAAAGCCCGGGGGCAACATCACCGGTATTTATGAAAAACTCTATGTGGGTCGCTCCATGAAAGTGATGCAGAATGCGCTACCCGCCCTTAAGGGCAAGAAAATTGTCGGAATTACGGACTACTCCCCCACCGGGAATGCAATAACCACCCAGTTCGAAGTCGAGTCAAAAGATATGCCGGGAGACACCGATTGGGAACTCAGGAGGGTTAAAGATTGGCAGGAATATACCGAACTTATTGAAACACTTAATAAAGATGAAGGAATAGGCGCCATATATCCGGTAGCCCTACGCTTGAAAGTGTCTGATACGGAGATTTACACAGCACCTGAAATATTCAAGTGGACCACGGAAAACAGTGCCCATCCTGAAATGGCACTGAATTATTTCTTCGCAAAAGTTGGATTGTTCGGAGGGGCTGCTGTTGACTTCAAGGCCATGGGATTTCAAGCAGGGAGAAAGGCCGGGCAGATCCTGAACGGCGAAAAAGCTGGAGATCTTTCAATAGATGACGCTTCGGATTATGCCATTGTTTTCAATCTGAAACGGGCAAAAAAACTGGGTATTGATATCCCGCTTCCACTTCTTACAGCTGCGGATCACGTGTACAAATGAAGCTCGGGCAGGGTCGGTCATTATGAACTATCCTCCTGCTGTTAAGAAGGGCAACCATGTTCATCAATAAATATCTGAGCTCTTTTAGAGGAAAACTTACCGCTCTGGTGACCACCGCCATACTGCTGCCCATGATTCTATCAAGTACTCTCCTTGGGGGCTTGCTTGAAAAGCAGCTTCGAGCAAGTTTTGAAAGCCGCCTGGAAGCCGGCCTTGAAACTTTTCAACTCATCTTGAATAACAAACGGAACGTACTGATTCAGGGGCTTACGAGGATGGCTTCGGACAATACGCTTCAGATGACCCTGAAGCTTGAGATAATCCCTCAACTTCGAAAATACATAGAGAGCCAAATAGAAGTCCTTGGACTTTCAACACTTGTCGTCTCCGATGTTGAAAAACAAATTGTGGCATCCAGTGGAGAAACCAAGGGGACATTCAGTGCCTGGGAGGGATCAGAACTTGTTACAAACGCAACCGACACTTTCATCAGTTATACATTACCGATTTATAGAGACGGCGATCTATTGGGGTATGTACACGGAGCGATCAGCCTTAAGGGCCACAATTTCTTAAAGTATCTGCAGGAAAAATTGGTAGATAATTATGCTCTTTGGTCCGAAGAGAAACTAATTACGACCAATATAACATCTAATATTCGACCTGCCTTCTGGAAAATGGAGGTTGCGAAAAGCGCGGACGGCATCTTGATCGTTAAAGACGATTACAAAATCATGGCTAATGCTATCGATTTCAGTGGACGAAGACTTTCCTATGGTGTCCTTTTTCCTTTCAAAGAACAGCACAGGGAGTTTCATACGATTGTGTGGGTCATTGGAACTATTGTTCTTGTGATATTCATGGTAATTTTATTGCTAACGCGGTTTTTTGTGGGGCAATTGATCGCGCCGGTAACTCAGCTGACACAAGCGTCTTTGAACATTGAAAAGGGCCAAGATATCCCCAATCTGGACGATCAACGGTCCGATGAATTCGGACAGATGGCGGTAGCATTTAAAAGCATGGTAAAGAACCTCAAATCTTCTGAAAAGGAGTTGAAGATCCACAGAGACAACCTCAAGGATATGGTTACGGCACGAACAGCCGAATTGAAAGCAACGTTTGACGATCTGCAAAATACCCAGTCTCAGCTCCTGCAATCTGAAAAAATGGCTTCCATCGGGCAACTCGCAGCTGGTGTTGCCCACGAGATCAACAACCCGGTAGGTTTTGTGAAGAGTAACCTAAGTACCCTGAATGAATACATAAAAGATATAATGGAATTGCTGGTTCAGTATCAGGTACTTGAAAAAGAGATTAACAACGAAAAAGAGACGGATGAAAATAGAATTGTCAAAAACATTTTAGAAAAAATTGTAAATATTAAAGAAGACATTGACCTGGATTTTATAATAGATGACTTCAAAAATGTAATCGAAGAGTCTCTTGACGGAACCGAGAGAGTGGAAAATATAGTATGCGATCTCAAGAATTTCGCCCATTTGGACAAAGCCGAATTACAAGAATTTGACATCAACCAAGGAATTGAAAGCACCCTCAACATTGTACGGAATGAAATAAAATATAAAGCTGAAGTAATCAAAGATCTTGGCGATATCCCCCGTGTAAAGTGTTACCCGCAGCGCATCAATCAGGTTCTTATGAATCTTCTGGTGAACGCAGCCCATGCCATTGAAGACAGGGGGGAGATCAGGATTGCCACGCGAATTAACGGTGAAGATGTAGAGATCAAAATAAGTGACACGGGATGTGGAATACCAGCGGAAAATTTATCGAGAATCTTTGATCCTTTTTTTACAACCAAGGAAGTCGGTAAAGGCACGGGACTGGGACTTAATATGGTCTATCATATCATTGAAAAGCACAAAGGGAAGATTGATGTACAAAGTGAGGTGGGAAAAGGGACCCGTTTCACAATCCATCTCAAGATAAACCCGGACATCAAGCTAAATGAAAAACAAACAGGCGACCAATTGCAAGGCCAGGAATAATCGTAATAGGGACAAATTATTGTTGACAGTCTCGATCATAGGCTTGGGAAAATCCGGCTGTGGTTTTTTGAGGAGGTGAACCCATAGCCGCTGGGATCTTTCATTTGCTGGCCGGGGCTACCCGGAGGTAATGGTCGTTCCCTTGAAGGGTTCCCCTCTCAGGAGCTTCTCAAGATTGTCCACATCATTCCCGATGATGACCACTTCTAACCCTAACGCCTCTCCCTCTCTGGATGCGATGGGGTCAAAGGGCATGTTCAGCCCGGGATCCCACTCATCTCCAACCAGTTTTCTGAAAGCGGCCCATGATATCTCCGTGAGTTTCCGGGCATTTGGCTCCTTTTTCGGATCAGCGCTGTACACATAATCGATGTTGGACATATTGATGACCCGGACAGCGCCAAATCGCCTGGCCAACTGTACTGCGCGCAGATCCGTGGAACTTCCCGGTTCAAACCCGGCGCCGATAACCACCCTTTTTGATCCATCGATCTCCTCATCAGGGTCATGGATCACTTTTTCGTGGGCCTCATCCCCGAAAATCGACCTGACCAGTTCGGCATTCAGCCGGGTGGCGCTGATCCCGATCCAATCAAGATCCTCGTTGGGTATCTCCGCTGTTTCCCTTGCAGCGTTTTGATAGTTTCTGCAGATCTTTCCGCCCCCACAGATGACAATAAACCGTTCATCTTTCAGGCTCCGGATAATCTCTTTGAACATCTTCAAAAATGGTACGTCAATCTCCTCCGGTACGATGATTGATCCCCCCAACGAAATAACAACTGTCTTCGATCCCATTTTTACCACCTCTTTTTAAATTTTATCTGCCAGCTATCGGCTCCTCCCACACCATGCCTGACCTGACAAATTCTTCCCTCTTTTCTGCCGACTCCGCCAAAGTGGCTACGACGGCCGGATTGGACAAACCCACATGATCAAGTACCTGGTTTTCATTATCATAGGCGGTAATGTCCAGGGTCTTTGGGGTTACCTTGATAACGCAAAAGTGATCAATCTTATTCAAGACCCTGGCACTGTATTGACTGCCTTTGGCAACGTAAGGATTCGCGCCTGCCAGACCGGTAACCATAAAAAGAACCGCGTGATGGTCACCCGCATCCGCTTCTGCAATCACAGAACAGGGGGAAATCCCGAATATGAAGAGGCAAAGCATTAAGCCCGCAAGAATTGTTCGAATATTTTGCAAAACCAGAGATCCTCAATATAAGGTGGGCATTCACTTTACATGTTACCCAAAATGGATTAAAAAGAGCAAGGCCTCTTTTTTTGCAGGGTGTGACATGGATTCCGGTTTCTCACATTCGTCCTTGATCATATGGGTCATCGCTATTCAGGTCTTGATTTTAGGTCTGGCGGGCGTTTTTTTGCTTCACCGCAAATTCAGAGGCTCAGCTAAATCTGAATCCCGAATCAAGACGTTTTCCATACAACATACCCGTCGAACCTCCATTTTCGGTGGTATTCTGATGGGTGTCATTTTCATAGGCATATCGATCTATTTTGTCGTCACCTTGGATAGATCCGGCCAGCACAAACCAACATCCCCAATCTCAAAACGATCATCTTCCCCGCAGCCGGAACCTTCACCCCATGAAAAAAAAGATCCTTTTGAACAGCCTTCACGCGAAAAGGCGGAGCTATTATGGAATTCCGAAATCAAATACGGTGATTCTCGAGTGCGTGAGATCACCAGAAAGGCTATCCAGATCAGCTCGCGGTTTCGTGAACCCGGCCCGGAACGGGAAAAAAGAGACATGGAAGGATGTCTCCGGGACATTTTGCACAACCCGATGGTTTCCGATTCCGCAGCTGAAACCTTGGAAGAGTTGAACCGAACACTCCTGGCGGAATGCATGGCAAGCGGCGATCAGCCTCGAAAAGGTCATTCCAGGACAATCAATGATTTATTTAAACAGGAGAAGATCTGTCTTTTGGCTTTTCCAAACCGGCCGTCGTAGCCACTTTGGCGGCGTCGGCAGGAGTCCCGTCAAAACGCTGTTGGAAGTAAATGCAAAATGAAACCTTGTATCGTCATGCGCTCATATAATGACATGCCTCTTATGGCAGATACCTTGGCCATGGTCAGCCGGCAGATCACCCCTTTTGAGCTAATCTCTCTCGATAATGAATCCACGGACGGTACCCTCCGTGAAATCAAGAAATATACGGATCGCACCCTTAACATCCCGAAAGGGACTTATGTCCCGGGCCGGGTCCTTAATCAGGGGATGGAGGCTTCCCATGGGGAATTCGTCGTGTTTCTCAATTCTGACTGTACCCCTTCAAACGAATTATGGCTCAAGAACCTGTTGGCCGGGTTTACGGATGATAATGTGGCAGCCGTGTTCGGCCGGCAGATCCCGCGACCCGATTGTCAGCCAATCTTTGCCAAAGATACGGAAGATACTTTCGGAGACGGCTCAAACCGGAAATACTGGCGGCACTGTTTCTCCATGGCATCTTCCGCCATTCGCCGCTCCGTATGGGAGGAAATGAAATTCGATGAAGATATCCAGTATTCTGAAGATATTGACTGGACCTGGCGTGCCCGACAAAAGGGCTGTGAGATCCGTTATGTGGCCGATTCCATTGTCATGCATTCCCATAACTACAATTTAAGGCAGTTCTACAGGCGCCATTATGGGGAAGGCCGGGCAGAGGCAGTGATTTTTGACTGGTCCAAGTGGGAACAATCATTGATTCGGTACTCCCTGCTCCCTTACATTCGTCAGATAATAAGCGACGAAAAGCATTGCCTGTCTCATTTTTTCTTGGGGGCATGTTTCTATTCTCCCATGCTTCGTTTGGCACAACTGCTGGGCAGGCGAGCGGGTTTTAAAGATGGATTAGCCGACTCCGCCAAAGTGGCTACGGCGGCCGGGAAGGAGGGGGCTCGATGAGTGCAATCTATGCGGATCACGGGTCGGAGGCGTTCAACGCCCGCATGCATGATGTTTGTCTGCGGATCGGCGCAGATGTGGAAAACGCCCTGGGCAGCAATTTTGTGGCCTTGATACTGGGTGGTGGTTATGGTCGCGGGGAGGGCGGTGTCATACGGGTTGACGGTGTGGAAAAGCCCTATAATGACCTTGACTTCACCCTGTTGGTCAAGGGAAAAAACAGTGTTCCGTGGGACAAATTGGATGCCATCAGTGAGCATTACGAAGCGGAAATCCATATCGACGTGGATTTCAGCCGGCCTTTGACCGTTCACGACGTCGAAACCTGGCCCCACTGGTTGATGTGGTACGATCTTTTGAACGGGCATATCGTAACAAAAGGTCCGTCAGACGTCCTGACCGCCCATGCGCCTGCGGGCCTTAAAGAAACGCTGCCCCCCATAGAGGCAACCCGATTGGTGCTGAACCGGGGGGCCGGTCTGTTGTGGGCATTGCGTGTTGTGCGAGGCGCCGAAAAGAAACCGGATGCGGACTTCACCCGGCGCAATTACTACAAATGCATTCTGGCCATGGGCGACGGCCTCCTGATCGCCCATCAGCGCTTTGCCACGCCCTATCGCGGACGTGATGATCGCCTGACCCGGCTTGAGGCAGACGCGTCGGAAGTGGCTGCCTTTGAATTAGGAGCGCTTTACCATGAGGCCCTGCGCTTTAAGTTTCAACCGGACGTTTTGCCTGACGCGCAGGTTGAGGAAGATCAATTGAAAGATCTGGCAAGACGCTGGGGAGAGATTTTTTTGCACATCGAAAAGATTCGCACAGGACGTAATTGGGATTCACTGACCGAGTATTCACGATGGGGGGGGCTTCGGGAAGTGGAACAACATGCCATCAAGAACCTTCCTCGCAACCTGATAAGAAGCAAGCAGATGGGATTCTTTTCTTGGAAATATCCCCGGGAAAGGCTCTACAGGCAATTGCCCGTCTTGTTGGGACTGACAGACCAGACCGCTTTGGATTGGCCTGCCGAATCAGGGCGTTTCCTCAAAATCTGGGACAGGTTTAATTGAGGGAAAAAATGGAAAATCTCACAAAAGAGCACTTCTCTCAGGACCTGGGAATGGAATTGACACACTTGGATCTTATCCAGGAGAACAAGTACTGCCATATCTTTCGGTCAGAGTGTGATGGGAAGCCTTTTATCATAAAAAAATATAAGGGCGACGATTCCGCTCTAATAGAGGAGGAGGCGAAAGCCTTAAATTTCTATCACGACATTGCAAAGGACGATCCGGATCTCATTGATTCAAAGGCCGTAAAGCTTATTGCCGAAAAAAATATCCTCTGCATCGGTTTTGTTGAAGGGGAGTGTTTCAGTGACGTCCTGTATCGCTGGAGAAAGGATGCCGGCGCTCGCGAGCAATCAATCCGGATCATGGGGATCTTGGGGAGGCTGATGAAGGGTATCCATGAGATGACCCGGTCCCCGGGGGCTGAGACCTCCCCGTTTATTTTCGAGTACGCCGAACATACATCCCGCCAGTTGGCCAGTGTTCCGGTGTTGGGATTTCTTTTCTTCAGAGGGATCAGAAAAGAGGCTGCACAACTCTCGGAATCGTTCAAGGCGGCCCGGATTACCCCCTCATTCATCCACGGTGACTTTGTCTTCAGGAACATCCATGTGGATGGCGAGCGTGTGGGACTCATCGATCTGGCCAACACCATTCCGAAGAGCCATACCCTTAACGATGTGTATAACCTGAATCTTGCCCTCAGCAATATGATCCTGCCCAAAGAATTTAAGTCGGACCTCTGGTCGGCCTTCCAAAACGGGATGAAGCCCCTTGCTTTTCCTGAAATTTCTCACCATTTTTATTACGAATACCACCGCCGGCGTTGGCTCATGCTGAAATTGAAGAGCCGGAACCCCAAGGATCAGATGCAGGCCTTTCGGGGTCTGTTCGCCCAGATCTTTCGAACAGGGGCCAGACCTTTTGAACTGGGGGGCACGTCCCTATGAGCATGGCGTCAATCATGGGCATTGCCACCTTCCTGATCGGTGTGCCCACTGTGACAGGCGTCTTATACGCCATGCCCCACCTGCGCCGGCTCATGCTCACTATCATGGTATTTTCCACCTGCCATATCAAAAAACCGTTTTATATGGAGGTTTTTTTTGAGGCATATCGCGGCGTTGATCGGGGTTTTGGCGTCACCATCCCCGACCTCTTTTTTTTCGGGTTTTTTTTCTGGTTTCTCATGGGTGGCTCAAGACAGAAACTGATCCTCTGGCCCTGCAATATGACCCTCTGGACGTTAATGATTATCATCTCTATCCTCTCCCTGACCGCTTCCTCTGTGGCCTATTACGGGTTTTTCACGGTTCACAAATTCATCCGTGGCCTGGTGCTCCTCTGGGTCATGGTTAATGTTGTGCGAAACAGAAAGGATGTGGAAGCGGTCATCACCGGGCTCATGGCGGCGGTCATTTTTCAGGGGGGAATCGTATTCTGGGACAAATACGTGACACATGCGGTCGTAAATCGCTCGGTGGGCAGTTTCCCTCATCCCAACACCCTGGCCATGTATACGGATCTGATCATCCCCGCGATCCTCGCCCTGATCCTGGCTGACAGTTTTACAAAAAAGCAAAACCGATGGGCTATCGCCGCCCTCTTTGCCGGGATGCTATGTGTCGTGTTTACAAAATCGAGGGCCGCCCTGGTCATCATGATTGGGGCGCTCGGATCGGTGACGGCGATCTCCGTCTTTATCAAGCCTACGGCCCGGAAAATGGGCATCATATTCATCGGATTCGTATTGGTGGATTTGATCGGAGTGGCGGTGGCCCCCCGTATCATCAAACGGTTTCAAAGCGCACCCAAGGCATCGGAAGAGACCCGGGAATATTTTAACAGCGCGGCCATGGCCATGGCCAATGATTACACATTCGGCACAGGACTCAACTCTTACTCATGGATGCTCGGGCACACCGATTATTACTGGTATGTATATCCGAACAAAGTGGATACCGTGGATGACTTGGACGCGTTCCGGGAAAGCAAACGGGGTATGAGCCGGTTGGGCACCGCCCACCACATATACCTCCTCTTTGCGGCCGAAACGGGCTGGCTCGGGATGTGGACCTTTATCCTGTTTTTGCTGCGGTTTTACCTGAAAAATTTTGTCCTTCTTTTTAAGGCCCATGACGCGTATTATCAGGCGATTCTGCTGGGGCTGTTTGTGGGATTTTCGACCCTTCACCTGCAAGGGTTGTTGGAGTGGATATTCCGCCAGACCCAGGTCTTTTATCTTTTTTTTATCCTTTCAGGGTTGATGGTGGCCATCGGAAATATAATGAAAATGGAGACCCGGGAGAGAGCGGTCTCCATCTAAGGTTTTGGAAAGAAAATGAGCGATCAACAACAGCCGGAAACGGCATCCAACACCCCTCAGCCCCCCCCTCAGCCCCCCCGGGCAAAAAACCGGTCTCGCTATATCATGATCAACACCCTGTCCAGTTACGGCCGAGACGTTGTTGACACCATTACCTTCCTGATCCTGATCCCCTTTATTATCAAAACTTTGGGAACTGAAACCTTTGGATTGTGGTCGCTGATCTGGTCCTTTCTCGCATTTTTTGAGTTAGCCGACATGGGGTTTGGCGCGTCCGTGGTCAAATATGTGGCTGACGCGAGGGGGCGACAGGATATTGAGCGACAGCAGGCCATTATATGCACCCTCTTCTGGCTTTATGTTGCGCTCGGAGCCATCGTGATGGGTGCGGTGGCTATAAGTTTACTCTTCTTTAATCAGGTCTTTGAGATCCCGGCCGATCAGGCCGAGTCAGCCCGGGTGGTTTTGTTAATCATCGGGGCGCGATCTGCCCTGTATATGCCTTTGGGTATGTTCAGGGGCGTTCTTGTGGGGCTCCAGAAAATGAAGGTAGCGAACGGCTACAAGGTCATTGGGGGGCTTGCCTATTTTGTGAGTGTATTGATCGTACTGAGTCGCATCCCTGATCTTCGGGTCTTGGCTGGACTAAATGCCCTGTTGGGAGTCCTCCCCATGTTCGCAATGATGGTCCATGTCAAGGCCATATCCCCTGATTTGAGCCTCCGGCCCAAACATTTTGATCGATCTCTGGTCCGCGAACTCTCTTCTTTTTCCCTCTACTTTTCGCTCATCCAAGTCGCCGGATTGATTGCCACCCGGGTCGATGCCATTGTTGTCAAGCTCTTTTTGCCGCTGCAGATGGTTGCCATATACTCCATCGGCATCCGGCTTTCCGGAAAGGCAGATCAATTTTGCTACCACCTGATCAAGGCATTAACCCCGGTGGTTGCTGAACTTCACGGGGCTGATGAACAACAGAATATTCGGGCGGTCTGGTACCGGGGTAGCAAATTGACCACAGCATTTGCCACGCCACTGTTATTGGGGTTGGCCCTCCTGGCAGAGCCATTAATTAGTGCCTGGATAGGCCCTGAATTCAAGACGTCGGTTCCGGTCTGTCAATGGCTCGTAGCAGCTGTCATGATCAGTACCATTCATGGCAATACGGAAAATATCCTCAGCATGGGGGGACATCAGAAGTTCCTGGCCTTTTCAATACTCGGGTGCCAGGTGCTCAACCTGGGGCTTTCGTTCTTCCTGATTCAGCTTTACGGCATCATGGGTGTGGCCATGGCGACATTCATGGCCTATGTGCCCATTTACGTAGGTTTAATACAAACCCGGGCCGGCAGGGTTCATGAAAGATCTCACTGGGATTTTTATAAGAGAACGGTTTTCCCGTGCATTATCCCGGCCTTGCTGATGGCCGCTTTTTTGGTGGGTGTACAACGCTATCGCCCCGTCACCAATTTGGTGGAAGTCGCCATATTGGAGATCCTTGGGAGTCTCGTATTTGCGGGCGCATTCTGGCTGATCGGCTTTAGTGGAAAAGAGAGAGCCTATTTCAAGGAAAAAATCCTCAAACGTATTTTCCGTAGAAAGCGATAAGGAATCTGTTATGGTAAATCCTGAGAGTCAACAAGCCCCCGAGGCCGGAGGCGGCCTCCCCTTTGAACCGCTTACCCTCTTGATCGGTCTGCTACGACGCTGGAAGATCCTGGCCATCTTTTTTGTGGTTTCCATTGCCCTGGGGCTATTCGCCGGCATCAAGTTCGGGACACGAATCTACGAAACGGAAACCGTCATGCTTTACACGCCGGAAGAGGGGACTGAAGAGGGCCTGGGCCGGACCCCGCCCCTTGCAACACAGATTCAGATGGTCAAAATCCCATCGAACCTCGAAGAGGTCAGGGAAAGGCTGCAATTGGCGACCTCTCTGAGGGCATTGGGCCGGGCCTGCCGGGTCTGGGTGGAGAGAAAGACATCGTTGGTGTTTATCCGGGCCACATGGGACTCGGCCCAAAAAGTGGCAGCAATCGCCAATATGTTGAGGGATGTGTTTATTGCGAACCAGATGCAACTTGCAAGAGACGATGCCGGCAGGGACTTACATGACCTTGAAGCACGATTCAAGAAGGTACACAGCCAATTGTCAGGCGCTGACGGGAGACTCCAAAAATTCATCACCACCCACAAGATCGTTGATCTCGACATGCAAGTGAAATGGAATCTCGAGCAGGTGACTTCATTGGAACTCCTCTTGTCCAATGCCAGGGTAGACAGGGATACCCTGGGACTGCAAAAGGCCAGCCTGGAGAAAAGGATAAATGGTCTGAAGACGAAAGAGGCAAATGAAAAAGCGACTCAGGCAAAAACCCAGGGCCTTGCCGACCTGAATATCAGGATAGAGCGTATCAGGCGGGCGATCCATGATGATAAGGTACAGAGAAGCGGTACTGTGGATATGGTAAAGTATAAACTCGCTTTTGAACGTGCCCGGAAACTCTATGAAAAGGGGCTCATTTCCAAATCGGAATATGAAGAAACACGGGCTGATTTCGAAAGGCAGGAAATAGAGGCCCTGGATACGAAACAGATCAAAGAGTGGAAGAGACAGCTCCACATCCTTGAAAAACAGGTTATTCCTGAAAAGGCGAGCTTTAAATCCGAAGCAGGAGAGATGCTCCACGATTTGCAGCTCAAGGCCCTTGCCATGGAACTGGAAGAGGTCTCCCTGCGTCAAAAAGTGCTCCATCTGAAGCAGGAACGGAAAAGGATCAAGGCAAGGCTCGAGGTATTGACGGACCTTCAACGGAAATATGCCGGACTGAATCGCCAAGTGCGTGCCCGCGAGACAGAAAGCAAGACGCTCGATCGAGAGCTTACAAAGGTACGAAGAGAGTTTCAATCCAACAGATCAAACTTCACGATTATATCAGATGCCAAGATTCCGCTTTTCAGACTGAAATCCAACCGTAAAATTATCGTAATTGTTGTTGTATTTCTTTGCAACATGATAGGGTTCACGTTGATATTGGGTCTTGAACTGATGGACACCACTGTTAAATCCGCGGCTGAACTCACCCAGAAATTCTCCCTCCCCGTACTGGGAATCATTCCCAACATAAAAGATCCTCGGGGGCTGTTTCCTGAAAAAAGCCATTTTCCCTTGATCGAGCCGTTTAGGATTATTGCCCGGCGTATTCGGCACCTTGTTCCGGAAAAAGGGGCGCGCCTCATGATCGTCAGCGTAAACCCCGGGGAAGGAAAGACAATGGTTGCCGCAAATTTAGCCGCTGTATTAGGACGTCAGGATGAGAGGGTTCTGTTGCTGGATGCGCAGGCCCGGGCCCAGGAAAGAGACGGTAACCTTCGATATTTGATTGCGGAAGAGGAGAAGCCCATTGTTGGATTGGGCGAATATCTCTCTTTTCAGGCTGAAAGTCCCAGGGATATTATCTGGCCCACTACCCTTCCGGGAGTGGAATGCATTCCCCATGTTGAGGAGGCAGTCATCCCTGATGTGCTCGCTTCCAACCGCATGAAGGAGATGCTCAAAGCGCTTTCCGAGGACTTCAGTATTATCATTATGGACGCTCCTGCTGCCGATCAATATGTTGATGCCGAATTGGTGGCTTCCATGTCTGATGCGATTCTCGTGGTGGTCCGGAGTCGCGCATGTTCAAGTTCCGGGCTGAAAAGGGCCATTGAAAGGCTGAAGGAAACGGATGTGCCGATCATCGGATTTATTTTAAACGATGTGGATCGCTTTTATATAAACAGGTTATAGGGCAGGTCTCGCAGCAATGGGGGGGAAACAGATGAATATTGTCCAAATGCCACGGCGGTTCGTCAGCAGCCACTGGGGCGGGACCGAAACCGTCATCCTCGAGACCTGCAAGCGCCTCCTTAAAATGGGCCATCATACGGAGATCATCTGTCCCAATGCCCTGGCACATGCCGACTCCGCCATAAGAGCGAATGCTACGACGGCCGGGCAGGACAAAGCCCATCAGAACAAAGAAGTCATCGGGGGTGTCAATATAAGCCGTGTGCCCTACTTTTACCCCTATTTTGGCCTGTCTCATGAGGCCAAAGAACAGCTGGACCGCAAAGGTGGAAACCTCTTCTCATTTGCGTTGATGAGGGCCCTGAAAAAATACCCCGCCCTGGATCTTATCCACCTGCACACGGCAAAACGATTGGGCGGCATCGGCAGAACCATGGCCATAAAGCGCAAAATCCCCTATGTGGTTTCCCTGCACGGCGGGGTCTTTGATGTGCCTGACGAAGAGGCTGAGACCTGGACGGCCCCCACCGAAGGGACCTTTGAGTGGGGCAAGATCCTCGGTTGGTGGGTAGGTTCGCGTCGTGTTCTTGACGATGCGGCGGCCATTTTGTGTGTGGGAGAAGAAGAGCAACGGCAGACGCAACAGCGTTTTCCCAACAAGAAGGTCCTTCATTTAGCCAACGGCGTTGATTCGGAGGGGTTCGCAACCGGGGATAGAGATGGGTTTCGCAACACGTATCACATCCCTATCGATGCATATGTGATCGTGACGGTTGGGCGTATTGATCCCCAGAAAAACCAGATCTTCACCATTAATCTCCTCCCGGAACTGATCAAGCTCAATCCCAACACACATGTGGTCATCATCGGGCCTGTGACTAATGAGAATTACAACAGAAAACTTGTCCGCAAAATCAATGAGAAGGGGCTTGAAAGCCACGTAACCGTTATTGACGGATTGGCCGCCGGGAGCCAGGAACTGGTTGACGCCTTCCATGGCGCCGATATATTCCTCCTTCCCTCCATTCACGAGCCATTCGGCATCGTTATTTTAGAGGCCTGGGCCGCAGGTCTGCCCGTGGTTGCGAGCCGGGTAGGCGGCATCCCGTCATTTGTGAATCATGGCGAAGACGGGCTGTTGTTTGACCCGAATGACGAGGCAGGGTTTATAGAGGCGTTCAAGACAATCCTGGAATCGCCGGAAAAGGCCCGTGACTTGGGCACTGCCGGAAAACGGAAGGCCCGGGGCCAATATAGCTGGGACAGGATTACCCAAATCTTGGTTGACATCTACGAGGAGGCTATCCGTGAAAATCCTTTTCGTAAATGAGAAATGCGGGTATTTCGGCGGGGTGGAGCAAAATATTGCAGATACCGTGGAGGGATTTAATTCCAGAGGTCACAACTGCTATCTGGCCTATGGAGAGATCTCAGAGCGGGACCTGGAACCGTACAAAAGTCTCTTTGAAAAAACGTTTCTGTGTCAGGAAATAGGCGCCACCACACAGGACGCCGCCACTCAGGCCCTTGAGGCGATCCTGGGCCGGGTATCTCCTGATGTCATTTATCTTCACAAGATTCCTGAATTGAAACCCTGTATGCACCTGCTCCCCGGGAACCGAACGGTGCGAATGGTGCACGATCACGATCTGTGCTGTCCGAGAAGACACAAATACTTCATGACCAACGGTCGGGTCTGCCATCATAAATTGGACTGGCGCTGCTGGTTCGACGGGGCCTTTATTGCGCGGGATCCTTCTTCCGGGAGTGGTTTTGCCTATGTGAGCATAGGGCACAAGCTTAAAGAAATGCGCCGCAATTATCATCTCGACGCACTCCTCGTGGGCAGCCGTTTCATGAGAGACGAACTCCTTCAAAACGGATTCCCGGAGGAAAAGGTACATGTCCTGCCGCCTGTTATTCGCATGGAGAACAAGACCCCATCGTCTGTCCCTGACGATCCCCACATATTGTACGTGGGACAACTCATCCGTGGCAAAGGGGTTGATCTTCTGTTGCAGGCTTTCAAAGGGCTACCATGCGATTTTAGGGCAACGATCGTGGGGACCGGCAATGCTGAATCCAAGCTCAAGGCCCTTTGCAATGAATTGGGCCTTGACAACCGGGTGAAATTTTCAGGTTGGGTCCGAAACGAAGACCTGGGGCATTTCTATTCAAAGGCAAAGGTCGTTGTGGTACCGTCGCGCTGGCCGGAACCCTTCGGCATGATCGGGCTCGAGGCCATGCACCACGGCCGGCCCGTGGTTGCGTTTGATGTGGGGGGGATTCCGGACTGGCTGGATCATATGGTGACAGGACTTCTTGTGCCGGAGCAGGATGAGGGGGCCTTTGGCAAGGCGCTGCAAAAGATACTCGGTGAAAGCCGACTCGCTGCAAGATTGGGGCAAAACGGTCTCAGACGCGTTCGAGACTACTATGCCTTCGAAGGGTATCTTGACAGACTTGAAGGATGTTTGAAAGGTGATCAATGAGCCATCATCAGCCCATGGACCCGTTTACCTACCATGTTATGGAGCGACTTGATCCTAAGGTGCGTGCCTCACTGACCCCTGCCCAGCTTTCAGCCATCAAGGAGGCCATCTCAGCGAGCCGGCCCTCGAAAAAGCATCCCATAGATATTCGAGGCGTCATCCCGTTTTTTTTGGTACGTTACTATTTCGTGATCCTGTCAGGCCGCGACAGGCGCCTGCATACCAAAAGAATTGAAGAGAAACGCCGGTGGTTGACATCCCTTTCAGGAGGGCTGATGCTCTTCGTCCTCGGCGTGGCACCGCTCATTATAATCCTGGTGCTGCTGTTGTATCTCATCAAATGCGCCTTTGGTATTAATGTTATGCCTGATATGCACTTGAAAGACCTGCTGACATTTTGGCGATAAAACAACTCATGAAAGGGATTATGCCATGAAAATAGGCATTACGACCTTTGGCGGCGACGGGGGGAAGTCCGGCATAAGCCAGTACATCATCAACATCCTCAGGGAGTTTGCCGCACTAGAGGACAAGCTGGATTTCGAGGTCATTGTCTATGAAGACGAGAAGGAATTATTTGTTCCCGATCCGGACAATATGTCGACCATCTGTTTCGGCGATTCCCTGCGCAGCCCAGTGACGAACATAAAGTGGCACCAGATGTCGCTCCCTAAATTGTGCCGTCAACAGAAGTATGACGTTCTATTTTTACCTGCCGGAAACAGGCGATTGCCCATGTCACTTCCCTGCCCATCGGTAGGCACGGTTCACGACTTTTCCAGCATCCACGTTGCGGGCAAATACGATCCGGCAAGGATGTTTTATATCAAACGGGTTCTCCCATTTCTGATCCGCAGGCTTACCCGTGTGCTAACAGTCAGCGAAAGCAGCAAAAAGGATATTGTGGCGTATGCCGGAGTCCCTGGGAAGTATGTGACCGTGACCCCCCTTGCAGCGGACAACCAGGTCTACTTTCCGAGGGATCGGGCTGAATGCATTAAGCGTATCGGTCCCAAATATAACATTCGAAAGCCCTACATCCTGTATATCTCGCGGATCGAGCACCCGGGGAAGAACCACGCGGGACTGGTCCGGGCCTTTTCAATCCTGAAAGAGACCGAGGATATTCCCCACCAGCTGGTCCTTGCCGGCAGTGACTGGGGCCGGGCGGAAGAGGTTCACCGCGCAGCAGAAGAATCGGCTTATACGGATGATATCGTGTTTACCGGTTTTGCACCCAATGACGATCTGCCGGACCTCTACTGCGGCGCTGAACTATTTGTTTTTCCCTCTTTATACGAAGGATTCGGCCTCCCGGTGTTGGAAGCCATGACCTGCGGTGTTCCGGTTGCATGCTCAAACATATCTTCTATCCCCGAGGTTATCGGGGAGACGGGCATCCTTTTTGATCCCTATGATGACGAAGCGATTGCTGATGCCATGAGACGTTTCCTGACAGACCCCGGCCTGCTCAATGACTGCCGGGAGAGGGGGCTCGCGAGGGCCAAGGATTACACATGGTCCGCGACTGCCGCCCTTACACTAAAGGTGCTCCTTAAAGCGGCCGAGGAAGGTGCATGATGCCGACAGGTCCTCATATAATCGGGGTAGCCGGACCTTCATGCTCGGGAAAGTCTGAGATAGCAAGACATCTGATCAAACAATTCTCCGGGATGAATCCGGTGATCCTGCCCTTGGACGCTTATTATCATGATCTTTCCCCCCTTGATCCTGCACAACGGGACAAGAGAAATTTTGACGTGCCCGGGGCTTTAGACCATGAGCTCCTCCGTGAGCAACTTCTGGCGCTGGCCAATGGCAGCGCCATAGAAAAACCGGTCTACGATTTTGCCACCCATACGCGTTCACCGCAATCGGAGAGGATTGTTCCCGGAGAGACGGTTATTGTGGAAGGTCTGTTTGCCCTTTACTGGGAAAAAATCAGGGACTTGCTTCACACGCGTGTCTTTGTGACCCTTCACGATCATGTCTGCCTCTCACGCCGGATCGAGCGCGACACAAAAAAGAGAGGCCGTACCCCCGAGTCTGTTCTTTCACAATACACCGAGACCGTAAGGCCCATGAATGAGAAATACATCCTCCCCACGAAAATCTTTGCGGACATCGTTGTAAACGGCGAAGATTCTTTAGAAAGATCCACGGCCCTTATAATGGGTCATATGAGAGGTATTGAAAATTCAAACCAAACCCGGGGATAGAAGATGGGAAAGATAGAAACATTATCTAAGAAAGTGGGTTCCCAGCGCGATGAACTCATGGAAGAGCTTTACAACAGATATGGCTCTAAGGCAAGCGGGCCGGGCGGGTTAGGGCTTCGTCTCCGTTATTGGAGAAAGAAATATGCCTGGATTATCGTCGTGGGGGGCGCAAAGGTGCTTAAACGGCTTATCGACATCCTTGTGTCCAGCTTGCTGTTCCTCTGCCTGTGGCCCCTTTTTCTCGGGGTGGCCCTCTGCATCAAATTGACTGACGGGGGTCCTGTCTTATTCTGGCAGACCCGTATCGGGCTCTGGGGGAAGGAGTTTCCCTTTCCGAAATTTCGATCAATGGTGATGAACGCTGAAGCGTTAAAGGACAGCATACTGGAACAAAGCGATCACGAGGACAGCATCACTTTCAAGATGAAAAAGGACCCGAGAGTCACCTGGATCGGCACGATCATTCGTAAACTGAGCATTGATGAACTGCCGCAGTTGTGGTGTGTGCTGAAAGGGGATATGTCCCTGGTGGGCCCCCGTCCGCCCGTTCCCAGGGAAGTTGCCGAATACACCCTTTCCGACCGCAGGAGACTCGATGCCATCCCGGGGCTCACATGTATCTGGCAGGTAAGGGGCCGGGGCGATATCCCCTTTGATGAACAGGTGGAGTTGGATGTTCAGTACATTGAAAGCCAGAGTATCTGGGTTGATATTAAGTTACTGTTAGGCACAATCCCGGCGGTTTTGTTGGGAAAAGGGGCGTATTGAGGCTGAGGTGAAAAACAACGACAAAAAAGATTATGATCGTGAAAAGGTAACAGAGGAGTTGTACCGCCGTTTTTCGAAGAGGGGGTTGTGGCGCCTGCGAATGCGACGGTTCATACGCGGGTTTACCTGGGTATTTGTTGTTCAGCTCCTTGCAGGCGCCAAGAGGCTCCTGGATTTTCTTCTGTCACTTTTTCTGTTACTCATCCTGTGGCCGGTCCTGCTCCTGTCATATTTTATCCCGGGTACAACCCTTAAACGGACACCCCGGCTGGGACGATGGTGCGTGACCTTCAACGAATTTTCATTTGATACTTCGGGTGGCTTTTCGGGGCGGATATTGACCGGTCTGCGCTTGACCAGACTGCCTGTTTTGATCAATATCCTCAAGGGTGATATCTCCTTTATCGGCCCCCGGGCCGTATCACCGGGAGATCTGAGTCCCAGGGAAAAGGCGGCGCGCAAGCGATACAATGTGCGGCCCGGGCTGATTTCTCTCTGGTGGATCAGGCGAAGGGCAAACATCGATTACACCACCGAGGTGGCGGTGGACGGGGAGTATGTGGAGACACAAAGCGTGTGGGGTGACCTTGGAATAGCCCTGCGGTACTGTACGGGGAGGGTGTCGCAACGGCTCCTGACCTGATAACAATCCTCGGGATACCGATCAATAATGTGACCATGACCGAGGCCATAGAAACGATCATAGCGTGGCTGAATGAGGATGACGGCTCCCAGGTCTGCTTTGTTAATGCGGACTGCGCCAATATCGCTTACCGTAATCGGGCATATTTGGAGGTGTTGAGAACGGCCCGGTTTTCTCTCGCCGATGGTATAGGCCTCAAACTTGCCGGGAAATTACTGGCCAGAGAGGTTAAGCAGAATGTCAACGGCACAGACCTCTTCCCTCTTCTGTGCGAGGCCCTTTCCGGAACCGGCAAAAGGCTTTTTCTGTTAGGCGCCAAACCCGAGGTTCCTGAAGACGTCAGAGACTGGATCGAAAAAAATCATCCCGGGGTGATGGTGAGTGGCTGCCATCACGGATACTTTTCTCCAAAAGAGGAACCGGAAGTCATTGACCAGATCGCCAAATCGGGCGCAGATCTCCTGCTGGTGGCCTTTGGGGCACCTCGTCAGGATACCTGGATCAATGATCATCTGGGAGAAACAGGCGTGACGGTGGCCATGGGAGTGGGAGGCCTGTTTGATTTCTACTCCGGCAAGACGGCTCGAGCCCCCCAATGGATGAGGGAGATGGGGATGGAGTGGCTTTATCGGTTTACGCAGGAACCGGGCAGGCTCTGGAAAAGGTATTTTGTGGGTAATGGGGTTTTTCTCTACCGGGTCATGCTTGAAAAAATCAGGCCTGCACGCTTTCAACCATCAGAACAGAAGGAGTGAAATTATGACAGCGGTCATTATTGCAGCCGGTCTCAGTCCCGGAATGGAACCATTGAACGAACGATATCCAACACCGCTACTTCCACTGCTGGACCGCCCGTTCATCCAGCATGTGGTGGAGTTCCTTGTGGAGGGCGGGATGACCCGGTTTGAGTTTGTCTTGAGCCATCTTCCGGAAAAGATTGAAGGTTTCTTAGGTGACGGCTCCCGATGGGGTTGTACTTTCAGATTCCACCTGGCACGCGACCCTTCTCACCCCTATGATATCCTCAAGACCCTTCACCTTGGGGAAGATGCCGGGACGCTCTTTTTGGCGCACGCGGACCGACTGCCTCTGGTTGATCTGGAGCAGACCAGACCGGCAAACCCAATAGAAGAACCGGTTATGTTTTTCTCGCCGCCGATCCGAAGGATTGACCCTTCTGCTGAAAATAGTCAGGATACCCGGCAATGGACGGGCTGGGCATGGGTTCCGGCCGACATCCTGAAAAACCTGCCAAAGGGTCTGGATGAGGGCGCGCTGGAAGCCCATCTCGCGTCCACAGGGCAAAGCAAGGGATCTCTCGTTCAACTCTCCAACTCCCTGAGTGTGCGGTCCTACGGTGATGTGCTTGCATCTCAGGCGACGGTTTTAGGCAAAGAATTCAAGGGCCTTCTACTTGGGGGCAAGGAGGCAGATGAGTCAATCTGGCTATCCAGAAATCTGACGCTCCATCCAATGGCAACCCTTAACCCGCCTGTTTATATAGGGGAAAACTGCCGTATCGGCAAAGAGACAAGCCTTGGCCCCAACGCGGTCATCGGCAAAGATTGTGTGCTTGATTCAGACTGTACCGTTACTAACTCACTGATCTTTCCCGGGAGCTACGTGGGTGAAGGTCTGGAGTTAGACGAAGTCCTTGTTGATAAAAATCGACTAATCAATGTCAAGTTTGGCGCGGCCGTATCCATCTCCGAGAGCTTTATTCTAGGGGGGCTCTCCAAGGCCCATTTGGGGCAATGGTTCGCCGGGATCTTCTCTCGTTTTGCAGCCGCCTGCCTGCTGCTGGTATTATGGCCATTCCTCCTTGCCACAGCTTTGCTCCTGAAAGTGGGCCGGCGCGGCCCGGTTCTGTTCAAAAAAGAAGCGGTTCGGCTCCCTGTCCAAACAGATGAGGCCTTATGGCAAACATTCGGTTGGTTGAGTTTTGCTCCCGACCGGAAAGAAAGAGGGAAGGGGGGGGCTGTCAGGCATTTCTTTCTCCGGTTTCTTCCCGGCCTGATCAATATTATAAAGGGTGAGCTCCGTTTCGTCGGCGTGAAGCCCCGGACAAGAGATGAGATCAAAGCTTTGCCTAAGGACTGGCAGGCCCTTTACTTAAACGCCAAATCAGGCGTCATCACAGAGGCCTTCATCAATTATGGGGCCTTCCCTACAGAAGATGAGCTTTATACGTCAGAGGTTTTCTATTCTGTTTCAGCTGGAATCGGGCACGATTTCAAGTTGCTGTCAGGTTATTTAGGCCGTCTCCTGGGGTTTTCGGATTCTTGAAAGGAACAAAAGATGCCTCCTGCCCCCATTACCTTAGAACTGGATCCTCAAAAGAGATGAGGGTTTCCATAGGGAACTGCGGAGATTAAGAGGGCGGCCAATCTCCGATCTTGTTAACGGGATAATAGATTCTATTATGAATTTCGGGGATAATAACCCGCCTCAGGATGATATTACCCTCTTGGGTATTGAATTCAAAGGGGAACCGGAGTAAGAAGGAGGATGATCATCATGGGTATCAGGAGCGTCAAGTTCACTATTGATAGCAATCTGGAAAATATTCCTCTTATCGGAATGTCGGTGAATAAACTATGTTCATCAGTATCTTTTTCTAATATCGACGCCTTTAATATCGAGCTTTGTGTCGTGGAAGCGATTACCAATAGTATTAAGCATGCCTGCTGCGAGGAGTCCGTGCATGAGATAACGGTTGTTTTCACCCTCACACAAGAGGATGTTACGCTTGATATCTGTGATACCGGTGCCTGCCCCATGAACCCGGAAAAGCTTGATAAGGCCGTGATCAAGCCTCCCGAGATTAATCTCCTAGATATCGAGGGTATTGCGGAAAGTGGAAGGGGCTTGGGCATTATGAAGGAGATTATGGACAGTGTTATTTACAGATCGGAAGCGGGAGAGAATTGCCTGACTTTGATTAAAAAACTCCCTGTGAAGTAACGTCGAAACTTTAAAGAACGTGAGAGAAAGAATTCAACAAATATTCAATATCCAACGGTAACCAGGGGAGGGAGAAGTATGGAAATACGGGAAGAAAAGGTCAATGATGTTGAGGTATTAAAACTTGAAGGGCGGCTGGATGCATCTTCGGCCAAGGACGTCAAGGAGAAGGTTGCGTTGCTAACCAAAGAAAACCGTGTAAAGCTTGTTATTGATATGGGAGGCATTGACTTCATAGACAGTTCGGGATTGGGCAGTCTGGTCTCTTCCCTTCGTTCAGTGAACAAATTAGGTGGAGACATAAAGGTTTCTGCCCTTCAGGATCAGGTGCGGGCGATTTTTGAATTGACAAGACTGCATCGTATTTTCGGCATCTATGACGACAGCGATGCGGCAGCAATGAGTTTTTAGCTGAACTCTAAAGTAGGTGAAAAGTTCTTTACCACGAAGAACACAAAGTGATCAAAGGACCATTAGAATAGATTTCTGCTCAGCCCTTCGAGGCATGATTTAAACCAGGAGGGGGAGGACGGTGGGAATTGAAAAGGCTCATACACAGTGTCCACTGCGGAGTATGGGCTTTTCATTTTGAGGGTATTTGGCGGATTTTCTGATGGCCCTAACCTCTTTTGATAAACCAAAGCCAGGAGGTCCATGATGGGTACTAAGATGAGCAGACTCTTTTTCATTTTGGCGACAGTGGCAATCATGGGCGGGACTCCGGTAAACGCCGCTGCTGAACCCCGTCGTGGCGGGAAGGTGGTCATTTCCGTCGGTACAGGATCCCCGGGGGCGTTGACCTCTGCCGTGGCTACCGGGTACACCACGGGGATGGTCAGCACTCAGATCTTTGCCAGCCCATTGCGTTATGATGAAAACTGGAACCCGAAACCCTATCTGGCCAAAAGCTGGAAAATCTCAGAAGACGGGCTCTTAGTCACACTCAATTTGGTCAAAGGCGCCACATTTCATGATGGCCGCCCCATAACTTCTGCGGATGTGGCCTTCTCGCTGATGGCGGTCAAGAAATATGGTCCGTTTAAAGACACGTTCGCTCCCATTGAAAGGGTGGACACCCCAGATTCTGACACAGCAATAATCCGTCTCAAGCACCCATACCCGGCGATTCTTCTTGCTTTGTCTCCTCATTTTATGCCGGTCCTCCCAAAGCATGTCTATGGGGATGGCCAAGATCTCAAAACCCATCCCGCCCTCATGCGGCCGGTGGGCTCGGGGCCTTTTAAATTCTTGGAATACGAACCCGGAAAACGTCTGGTGCTTGAACGAAACGATCACTTCTTTATTCCTGGACGGCCATATCTTGACAAGGTCGTTTTCACTATAACGAGGGACTCGAACGAGCAGATGATTGAAATGGAAAGACAGGAAACCCACCTGATGCCTTTTTATATCAGCCCCCGCAGCCTGTCGAGGTTGGGTAAAAGCAAACACCTTCAAATTACCGACAGGGGCTACAAGGGGGTAGGGCCCATGAACTGGGTTTCTTTCAATCTCCTGCGAAAACCGCTGAATGACAAAAGAGTCCGGCAGGCCATTGCCTATGCCGTTGACCGTGAATTCGTCTCACGGTTCTTGCATGAGGGTAAATCGCGAATTGCCACCGGGCCCATAACGCCTGACAACCTTTTCTATGAAGGTGATGTTCCGCTTTACAAAATCGATCTGCCCAGGGCCAATAAGCTCCTTGATGAGGCAGGGTACCCGCGAAAGTCCGATGGAAAACGCTTCGTCCTTACCCTGGAATATCCTGCGCTCCTACCCAGTCAGTTTAGGGATGTGGCTCTGTACCTTAAAGAGCAATTGAAAAAGATAGGGGTCGATGTCAGAGTCCTGAAATCGGGCAGCATTTCAGAGTGGGTCAAACATATTTCGAACTGGGACTTTGACATGACCATGGATATTGGCTCTAATTATGGAGATCCGGTCCTGGGCGTCCAGCGATACTTTTTATCCAAAAATATAAGAAAGGTGATGTGGACCAATACCCAGAACTACCGAAATCCAAGGGTGGATGAAATTCTTGAGCAGGCTGCCGTGGAACTGGATTTGAACAAACGGAAGGCCCTTTACAGTGAATTTCAAAAGATCGTCACGGATGAACTCCCCATGTTCTGGATCAATGTGGTCCCATTTCAGACGGTGTATCACACCGGGCTCGAAAATCCGCCATTTTCCATCTGGGGCGTTTTGTCCCCCATGGATGAGCTTTATTGGGAAACCCCCCCAAAAAGACAATATGTTTCTACGCCAACGCTTGATGACAAAAGCCCTCACCCCAAGCAGGTGGGGGTGCGTGCTATCAATCTCCTCAAGGAGCGAGGGCTCTATCCGGCACTTAAAGTCTTCAAGGACCCGAGCCGGGGATTTCTGGACACCAAAGGAACGGGTCTTCATGTCATAGGTTTTACCCGCGAGGGAATCGTTTTCTTAGATAATTCAGGTCAAACAAGGCCGGGGATGAATATAGGGGGGATCCTTGATCTTGAGGGAAAGAAGCTTCTGCCGCAGTTTCTGGATGTTGCAACAGGTAAAAATGATGGTATTTTCAGATCCAAAGGAGTTTGGCCCCATCCCAAAACCCATGATGTGGGACCCATGTCGGCATGGTGCGGGATGCTTACCGAAGAAGACGTGATTTGCGTTCTTGAGTGGGACAAATAAAGGAGAGTAGGGATGAGTTTCTTTCGAGATACTTCCATAGGTAAGAAAATCCTGATCCCGCCGCTCATCATGGTGGTGGCACTCGGGGCGGTATTGTTAATTGCCATACACGGATTCAACAAACAGGGTTCGGTCCTCAGCGAGGTACACCATATCGCCCTCGAAAGGACCACTTTGGTCAATGAGTTTATCTCCTTAAGCGAGCGCCTGCAATCGGATCTTTTCCGTATCGCCGTGCTGCGCTATATGAACCTTCCTGACAAAGAAATCCAGCCGATCCATGAGAATTTGGAATTAGGACTGAGCAACCTGGGCGTCATATATGACCATATCCTTAACAAATGGTTTTTGGATCAAAAAGAGAAGAAGATCCTTGATCAGATGAGTGTCCCCATGGATGCTTTCAGCCACGATGCCCAACAGGCTGCTGCCGTGGTTTCACAAAACCCCTCATTTGGCATCCTGTTAGTACGCTCGGCCGTTGTACCATTTGCTGATTTAAAAAAACTGCTCACCGAATTCCTTAATTACCAGAAGGAAAAGATTGTCCAAGCTGAAACCATATCCAAACAAACAGTCGATACGGTCAAGACAACAGCGATAGCCATCGCACTGTTCACCGCATTTATGGGGATATTCATCACGGTATGGATCGGCACCCGTCTGATTTCAGGCCCCGTACGCTCGAAAACAGAGGTTATGGATCAACTTGCCGGTGGTGACCTTTCAGCGAAGGTCGCTGATCTTCGTCGACGGGACGAGATCGGATCAATGGCCAAGGCCGTGGAAGTGTTCCGTAAAAACGCAATTGAGAAACAGGCGGCAGAAGAGGCGCTACGGGAGAGTGAGGAAAAATATCGTCATTTGTATTTGAATACACCCGTAATGTTACATTCCATTGATTCGCAAGGGCGTCTACTGAGTGCTAGTAATAACTGACTGGATGTAATGGGTTATAAAGAGGATGAGGTCATTGGTTCAAAATCAACGGAGTTTTTGACTGAAGCTTCAAGAAAATATGCTGTAGAAGTTGTTCTACCGGACTTCTTTAAAAATGGATATTGTACAGAAGTTCCATATGAATTTGTCAAGAAAAATGGTGAAACAATTGACGTTTTGCTCTCTGCAATATCGGAAAAAGATGATTCCGGAAAGGTAATCCGTTCATTGGCTGTATTGATTGATGTTACCGAGGCCAAGCTGGCAGAAGATCAGGTCAAGGCATCCCTTGAAGAAAAAGAGGTGCTGCTGAGAGAAATCCACCACCGGGTAAAGAACAACATGCAGGTGATCACCAGCCTGCTCAGCCTTCAGTCCGATAAAATCAGGGATCAACAGCATGCTGATATGTTCCGGGAGAGCCAGGAGAGGATAAGGGCCATGGCCCTCATTCATGAGAAACTTTATCGGTCCAGGGACCTGGCCAGGGTTGATTTCAACGAATATATCAAGAGCCTTGTAAATGGACTATTCAGATCTCATGGAATAGATACAGGTAGAATTGTAATGAAGGTGAAGGTTGAGGATGTTTCACTTGGGATCGATCATGCGATTCCGTGCGGACTGGTTATCAATGAGCTGGTCTCCAATGCCCTCAAATATGCCTTCCCCGAGGATAGAAAAGGGGAAATCAGTGTAACCCTTCGATCAATCAGTGAAGATGAGATCGAGTTAAGGGTAAGTGATGACGGGGTAGGAATACCGGAGGACATGGATATTGGAAGTACCGATTCATTGGGCCTGGAGTGGGTGTAAATCAGGACTGTTGGAGAGTTAGGCAGCCAGCAACTTCTGATTCCTTTGAATCCAGAAGTCATCCCACCAATCGTCTGCTCTCAAAACTCGTAATGCAAGCATAGGGTCAATTGAAGAA
>Ga0233431_1001172_pt1 | contig 47342 bp, 48 predicted proteins | sample SI_118_April2016_FD_179867 | JGI IMG/M metagenome (GOLD analysis project Ga0233431, IMG submission 179867) | Seawater microbial communities from Saanich Inlet, British Columbia, Canada - SI_118_April2016_200_MG | ecosystem: Environmental > Aquatic > Marine > Inlet | place: Canada: British... | reverse complement strand
GCGACCTTCATCGCCCCGGTGATGCCCAGGTCGTAGGTCGGGTTGACCCGCATGTAGTCGGTGGCTTCGGCCAGGGCCATGTCCACTTTGGGCTCCAGGGTGCGCACGTGCTCTCCCATGAGGATGGGGGTTTTGATCGACTCGCGCAGGCGTCGATGGGCGGCGCAGGAGAGGCCGCCGTCCTTGAACGGATCTTCGTACCAGTAGAAGTTGGCTTCGTCGCAGGCTCTTCCTACTTTCAGGGCATCTCCGTAGGTCTCGTACTCACAGGCCGGGTCGAGCATCAGGTCCATCTCCGGGCCGACCATTTCCCGCGTTTTGAGCACAGCGGCCACCTCCCGCTGGATGGGAGCATGGCTCCAACCGTGGATCTTGAAGCCCTTGTAACCCATCTCTCGGCACTGCACGGCGAACTCGCCGAACGCCTCGGGACTGTCCAGGCCTCCGTTTTCATCGCCGTGGTAGGTGGAGGCATAGGCCGGCACACTGGTCCGGTATCCTCCGAGCAATTCCCATACAGGCGCGTTGTAGAACTTTCCGGCGATGTCCCACAGGGCGATGTCTACCGGCCCCATACTCATCCGGTCGTACTTGCGCAGGGCCCGTTTCACATCGTTGTAGATCAATTCCCGCTGCAGGGCGTTCTTGCCGATCAGGTAGTGCAGAAACATTTCCATCTGCACGTAATCGCTTTTGGCGCCTCCCACGAACTCGCCGACGATTCCCTGGTCGGTGATGATTTTCAGAATGCGCCCGGTCCGCTTCGACTTCGCTCCCGGCGCGTACACGGTGTTGAAACCGTTGTAGTAGTCGTCCGCGGTCAGGTCGTTCACTTCCCACTGGTACTGGTGGACTTCGATCTTCTGGATGATCAGCTGATTGCCCATTTTCTCCTCTTCTCCTCTTTCTGGATCGTCGGCGGTAAGTCGATCGTCTATCTGTTTGATGATATCTGTACTTCGGATGCTTCTACTACCCATCTTCTCTCTGTGAAAACCACCGGCCTCCTCATCCCCTCAGCCTCTGTCAGCTGTCCAGGCTTAGAGAGAGACCTTAAGAATGCTCCAAAACCGGATGAGGCTGGTACAGTTCTTGTAGATAAGTCATATCCTCGGCCGAGAGTTGGACCTCGAGCGCAGCCACCGCTTCTTCCAGGTGAACCATCTTTGTGGCTCCGATGATGGGAGCGGTCACCTCCGGCCGGTGTAATAACCAGGACAGGGCAATCTGGGCCGGCTGCACCCCTTTGCGCTCGGCCAGTGCCACCACCCGGTCAACGATGGCAAAGTCGGTCTCCTGGTAGTAGAGTTTGTGGGATAAAGTGTCGCTCTTGGCCCGGGTGGTTGGGTTTTCCTCCCCTCTTTTGCGCGTCCCGGTCAGAAAGCCACGCGCTAAAGGACTCCAGGGAATGATCCCAACTCCTTCGGACCGGCAGAGGGGATTTATTTCGCGCTCCTGCTCCCGATAAACCAGATTGTAGTGATTTTGCATCGACACAAAGCGGCTCCAGCCATGTAGATCAGCCAGATAAAGGCTTTTGGCGAATTGCCAGGCGTACATGCTCGATGCGCCGATATAACGCGCTTTACCCGCCTTAACGATATCGTGCAGCGCTTCCAAGGTCTCTTCAATCGGCGTTTCCCCGTCCCAGCGATGGATCTGGTAGAGGTCTATGTAGTCGGTGTCCAGGCGCTTGAGGGAGGCATCGATAGAGGCCATAATGTGTTTGCGCGACAACCCTCGGTCATTGGGGCCATCCCCCATCGAGTTGTAGACCTTGGTGGCGATAACGACATCTTCGCGCCGGGCAAATTCTTTGAGGAGTTGCCCGGTGATCTCCTCGCTGGCTCCCAGGGAGTAGACGTCTGCCGTGTCAAAAAAATTGATACCCGCTTCCAGGGCCCATCTGATGAAGGGCCGGCTCTCATCCAGCGGCAAGACCCAATCACGCCAGCTAGGATTCCCATAAGACATCATGCCCAAACAAATTCGCGATACTTTCAAGCCGGTTCGGCCCAGGTTGACGTATTCCATCGTATGTTCCCTCCTCATTAATTTTTTGCCATTCCCTACGAGATTCGACGCAATCGCTGCTCATCCTGCAAACGCCCGATGTCACCGACCAGCCTGACTTTGATCGACAACCTGTTGTTCGCTTCGAGCGTCCACGCCGGGAACCTGATTTCAAGTCTCTTCAACCCTTCCTTCATGGTGTCCAGCTCCAGCGGTGGCGGATCGAGTGAGATCGCGGACGGTGTGAAACCCGGGTGTGAAAGAATCTCCAGCGTCAAACGCTTGCCGTCCTGCGACAACGCCGCGACGCCTCGGATGACCTCCTTGATCGCCGCATAGATGTTTTGGACAACGGCGTCCGTCTCCAGTCGTGCTTTCAGATTCGCCTCGCGTTCTTCGTTCAGGACCAGCCTAGGCGAATCTTTTCTCAAGCTTTCCTGGAAAAAGCCACGGATATAGGATTCTCTAAACTGAATGTCTTCATCGTGCTCTCGATTTGATTACAGCCGGTAGTGAGTGGATTGGTCCTTCGATAACTGGAGGTAGAGAGAGATTCACGCTCTGTCGATGAAATCTTCCTCGAGCGGCAGAATAAACAAGCCGAATGCGAATTGAGCGGTTCCCAGTAGCGCACGAGGTTGAGGGTCAACTCACCCTTCGATCCCACACTCCGCTTCTGCCCTCTCCAGCAACGCCCTCATGTAGCCGACCGCATAGGCTGTACCACTTCCCCTCCCGGCGTACTGACCGAATCTCGGCGTGTGGTCGAGCGTGACCGTCCCCTCGAACTTCGTCTCGACCAAAATCTTCATCAGGGGATACATATCCCTGTAGCCATTGTCGAGAAAGGTCTCCGTGAAGTTCGGCAGAGGCGCGCTGACGTTGCGAAAGTGCACCAGACATATGCGGCCCTGCTCGCTACACCGGCGGAGACCGGCTTCGACATCGCCGAACCGATCTCCCCCCTCCAGCCAGCACCCGGTGCAGAACTCCATGCCCAGGGCATCGCTGCCCGCGATCTCAAAGGCGCGCTTGTAGCTGTCAAAGCTGTGGATGAGGCAGGGGACGCCGCCGAGAATCCGGACGGGAGGGTCATTCGGGTGGAGGGCAAGTCGGACTCCGGTCTCCTCGGCGACCGGGATGATCTCCCTCATGAAGTAGGCGAAGTTATCCCAGATCTCCTCTTCCGAGTACTCTCTCCCGTGTGTGAAAGGCCTCTGTTCGAGTTCGTGCATCTCGACGCGGCGCGCCAATGCTCCTCGACTGCTTCCGCGATTCTCGGAACTCCATACTCCCGCCTGTTCCCACGTGAACGTGGTGATATGGATCCCCGCAGCCGACAGGTTCCTCAAGAACTGCTTAAACGCCTCGATCTTCTCATCTCGCTCCGGAAGGGCGAGTTGGATCTTGTCGCACTTGCCGATGCCCATATTCCCCACGTTGTGAAGTACCAGTCCGGCATCGTCCACTTTCTGGCGCAATTCCGTGAGAGAGGCGACGTCCATATGGTCGTCGGGAACCCACGTGTAGACGCATTCGGCACCCAGTTGCCTGGCGAACAGCAGTTCGTCGTCGTCGGCGCGGGGGGAGATACTGACCGAGAGTCTTGGCTTCATCTCCTTCTCCAAAGTCTAAAGTCAGATCCTGTGATTAGAGGATACAGACGTCTACACCTTTTAGTTCTTTGTGTACGAAGGCTACGCAGTCTTCCACGGTTTTGAGATGGGGATGTGGATTGGTTTCCAGATCGAAGCTCAGGTCTTGGGGGCCGAAGTCGACGTAATCGACGCCGGGGATGACGAGTTCGCGGATGTTGAGGACCGCTTTGACCGACTCGATCTTGAAGCCCAGGATGCCGTTTTGGTTCCACCAGCCCGCGTATTCTAGCCGGTCGCGGCGGCTTTGCACGCCGTAGCCGACCCAGCCGCCCCAACTGCGTTGACCAAAGGGCGGAAAGTAGAAGGCGTTGACCGCCTCGATGACGGTGGCGACCTCTTTTACCTCCGGTACTTTGATGCCAAAAAGACCGACATCGAGATAGTGCCCGATTAGGTAGGCTTCTCTCAAATGCTTGATGCGCATTTGAACCGGCACATCGAGCTCTTCCGCCGCAGCGCAGATGCGGACGATGTCCCATTCGCATATTGCGCCGTGTTGTGCGTCGATGTAGATCAGATCGCAGTTATTCTCTTTTATGGCCGCCTGTACTTGCTCCACCGTGGAATTATTGAGTAAGCGCATCTGATTGACCGACTCACCAGCGTGGAAACGCTCTTTTAATGTTTGATCTGACATTTTCTCGGTCCTTTTCGTAAATTTGAGGTATTCATTTCTCTTCCCACGGCAGGGCTTGTGCGACCACCGCCTTGCGCATGTTTCCCAGCCAGAGCGGCCAGAACCACTGCGTCTGGCTGCCGGCGGGCAGATAGGCCGGATCGATCGTGTACTTTTTCTTCCGGTCGATATCTTCCTGCAGATACCCCTCTACCGCTGAATAGGGAATCCAGGCGAAGGTGCTGCGTTCGAGATACGCGTCGTTTTTTTTGGGCACGGGATTGTTCATCACCCGCTGTACCGGCACGAAGTCGACCTCAGCGAAATAGGAGGCGAAGTCCCCATCCATCAGCGGTTCCTGACCCTTGATCTTCTCCAGCAGATCTCCCCGTTTAAAATAGCCGCGCGATTCCTCCTCCGTCTTGTGCGCCGCCGTCTCCGCAACAGTCTCCCCTTCGCGGGGGCCGCCGCCGAAACCCGCCCACCCTCTCTGGCTTCCCGCGTGCTCGGCCAGCAGCAGGTAAACCTCGTCTCCCGACTGGAAGTAGAGCACCATACCGGCCGGCTGCTGAGCGATGCCGGAACCACAGAGCACGAGTAGGAGCAGCGCACCGCAAAATAGCATCCGTTTCATATCGATCCTTCCGTTGAATGTTTTGAATTACTGGCTTGAAAGATGTTTGCAGCTTTCTGATACCCCCTCGGCAAGGAGATAATAGGGGCGGTTGGTTCCATCTACTAAGTAGGCTAGACCGAGGCGTGTCAGGATTCTGTGGGAGGGATGGTAATAGAGGCCGTTGTGGGTTTGTTTAAAGATGGCGGCTACTTCGGTGGTGCTGCCGGAGGTGCCCCCTTTTTCCGTGATGATTTTGAGAAGGTCTATGGCGCAGTCCGTACATTTTTCCAGGGCGCGGGTGAAGTAGTTCGGCGAGGAGATGACCTCTGTCAGGAATGTGAGAAGAGCTTCTCGCTGTTCCAGTATGGGCGTTTCTTCGGACACCAGTTCGTAGACGTGGAGAGCGCGCTGGATTTGGAGGAGTTCGTGGGTGTTGAGCAGTTCCAGGCAAAAGGCCAGGGGCATTTCCAGGACGTTGGTGCGCAGGCGTTCCAGGTCGAAGGTAACATTCTGGATCTTTTCGCCCACTACTTCGATCTGACTCATATCGATGGGACCGAGGTCGTATTCGTTGCAGAGGGTAAAGGCGCGATGGTCGGCGGCGGTGATGTCGGTCAGGTGGCAGGCAACGGTGTCGGTGGCCACGGGGTTGGTGCCGGCGATCAGGGTGTCGAGCCGGATCCAGTTGCCTTTGCCGTCGCCTCCTTCCAGCGCGTCGATGATCGACAGGTGGGTGGGAACGACTGCGTTCATGGCGCAGATGGAGGTGGCCACGTCCGGCTGATGGGCGCCCAGCTCGGTGCCCACGTCGCCGGGGATGGCGTAGCGCGGATCGTCGGCCTTTTGTTGAGAGTCCTTGTTGTGGCCGTAGTGGTTAGCTCCGTACAGGCCGATCAGGTTTTTGAGCGCCAGGGAGAGGGGAGAGCCGCCCCAGAGCTTGAAGACGGGAAGGGAGATGAGAATGTCGCTGTCGACGACCGAGCGGGGAACCATGATGTAGTCGCGACCCAGGCCCTGGGGGACGGAGGTTTTGACGCCCTCTTCCAGGTTCAGATCGACCAACTTCGCCCCGTAGCGGACGGCGATGCGGTCCATCCCCTGAAAGCGGAATCCCTGTCCGGTGTACACGTCAGCCGAACCTTCGCCGATGAGGATTCCAGCGGGAGAAGTTTCGGCGATCAGACGGACGACCGATTCGACCAACTCTGGATGGGTGATGCCGGCGGCGGTGGGAGGAAAGACGAAGTTCGGTTTGACCAGCACGCGGCTGTTGGGCGGGATGATGCTGGTCAGGTCGCCCAGCAGTGCGATCAGGCGGCCCAGGGCTTCGTCGAGTCTCTGCTCTTTTACTTTGACGATGGAGACGCGTTCGGTAGACATAGTTGATCTCCTCTACTTCTAGTGATGTCAACTCGATCTAATGATGGAGATTCAAGACGCGAAAACCATCTTGAATCTGGTCGAGCTCCCTGAGAGCGTCCTGCGTGAGAACCCAGTCGGCAGCCGCGGCATTCTGTATAGCTTGCTCCGGCGTTTTGGCGCCTGAGATGCACGAAGTAACCGCAGAGTTGGCCAGCGTCCAGGCAATGGCCAGTTCAAAAAGGCTATGCCTCTGCGACTCCGCCCACGCCTTGAGTTTGTCCGCCACGCGCAGAGCATCGGCGAACCGTTCGCCCTGGAAGCCGGCCATCCAGTTCCTCTCATCGCCATCGGGAAATTTGTGGTCCGGCGTATATTTGCCCGTGAGCAGCCCTTTCGCCAGCGGCGAGTGCACGATTACGCCGATGCCATTCGCCTGGCAGAATGGCAGCACTGCTTCCTCCGCCGTCCTTACGAGCATGCTGTACATCGGCTGCGAGCTGTCTACGTGACCGTATTGCAGCGCTTCGGCGTGCTGTTCCGCGGAGAAATTGGAAACGCCGATGTAGCGTATCTTACCCTGTTCCTTGAGCCGTAACAGCCCGCCCATGGTATCTTCGATGGGATATTCGGGTTTGGGGCCGTGTAATTGATACAGGTCGATATAGTCGGTATCCAGGGCACGCAGGCTGTTTTCGATCGCCTCGTTCATATGTTCCAGAGAATGATCCCCCGATAGTTTCGTCGCCAGCAAGACCTTATCCCTTCTGCCCACAAGTGCCTTGCCCAGCACCGATTCGCTCGTTCGGTAGCCCTCCGCCGTGTCTATGAAGGTGACGCCACAGTCCAGGGCTGCGTGGACTGTGTGGATGAGCCGACCAGCGTATTGACCGCCGGCGGCAAGAAGGCGAGGAATATGCCCTGGGCAAGAGCCACGAGGGTGGCACCGAGGAGGGCCGTGGCCAGTGGCAGTACGCCCAGACTGAATGCTCCCAAAACCGTACCCACTCCCAGCAGCACGATGGGCGACATATGACGTGAAATCCTGCTAAATCCCAAGCGCATCACCGCGCTGATCGCGTCTCGTCCACTGACCAGGGCCGCCGCTACAAAGACCGACAAGCCAATCTGGCTGGTATACAAGACGTAGAATGAGCCCCCCATCACGTAGAGCAGAAAGCAGTTCAACGCAACGAAGCTCATGCCCAGGATGACGATGGGTTGCCGCGTGACCAGGCGAAACAGTTGCAAGTATGCCCCGATGAAGAAATCCCGTATCCCTACACCGGGCTCTATCGCTACGGAACGGGACAGGAGCCGGCTGGCACCGAGGCCGATAGCAGCACAGAGCACACCTGAGAAGAATCCATACCGGAAGCTCTGGATACTGAGATATCCGCCCAACAATGGTCCGCCAAAAGCCCCTATCCCTTGCATCGATGTGACAATAGCCTGTATCTGGTGGTTCTTACGGGGAGCTTTCGCTAGACGAAATGACGACGCCACCATGTTACTCCAGAACGCTGTGCTCGATAGTCCGAACAGGAGCTGTGGCGCAACGAAATCCAGTGGCCGCGATGCATTGCCGTAGAGCACAGACGCGATACCCGCCAGTACAAAGCAGGACGTCAGTGTTCCGCGTCGCCAGCGCCCGTTGGCCAGACGGGCAAGTGGTGCACCCAGGCTTAGGACGATGATTCCGGGTACCGCCTGCATCATCCCTATCGTGGTTTTGGTGAATTCCTGGTGGTCCATCGCCAGGGGCACAATAGTCTGGCATATCCCCTGGAACGCCGCATAACACAAGGTCATCAGACCCAGGGCGAGCACATTGCGCGTTAAATGTGTCTGGTCGTCACTCATACGTCCAGTTGTCGCTCATTTTTTACAAATCGACTATTTGCCCTGTCGCCATCGACTCGAGGATGGCATCGAGAGCTTTCATTTGGTCGATGCTGTCTTGGGATGCGATACGGTGCGGTTGGCCCGTCGCCAACACGTCACATACACCAACTCGGCAGCGTCGAGTCTTTCGGTCAAAACTTGGGCATGCGTCCGAGCAATGCCGCCGGCTCCGATGATGCCGACGCGAAATGGAGTTCTTGGCTGGGACAACGTGGTCTCCTCTTCTAATGGCTAATTCCAATCAGGGTAGGATCGATGGGTGCCTGCATTCCTATATCTCCTGTTGGAATGACATATTTTGGCTTGCCACGCTTTAAGAAGCAGCCGGCACCAGTCCGACCTCTGTCAGTCTCCTCTTTGCTTCGGTGTAAACGTCGTCGGGGAGAAGGCCGCGTTCGACCGCGTCTACATTCTGCTGCAGGTGATCCGGATTGATTGTGCCGACTATGGTCGTGTGCATTCCCGGATGCGAGATCGTAAAGCGCAGCATGAACGACGTCCGGGATTCGCCGCTGTCCAGCAGCTCGCCGAGTTTCGCCTGTGCGAACGGATCCCAGGACACGCGCCCGGCCACACCCGACTCTCCCGGCTCCCCCTTGGCGACGCCTCCCCGGATGACGTTGCCGATGCCCTTTGCCGCAGCCGTGCTGATCAGATCTTCGTGCTTTCGCTCCATGGCCGAATACGGAATCTGCAGCACGGCGAACGCCCCGCTGTCAATCTGTTCGGGGAGGTTCGGCAGCGTCCCGGACATACCGATATGTCGAACTTTGCCCTGCCGTTGCAACTCTTGCAGTGCTTCGAGCGCGCCGTTTTCATTGAGGGTTTCCATGCTCGGGCTCATATGAAACTGCACGACGTCCATGTAGTCGGTCTTCATGCGCTTCAGGCTCTGCTCGACGCCTTCAATCACGTTTTCACGGGTGAATTCGTGTGCGGACGGACCGGGCATGGGCGGAGGTGGAGCCCCGACCTTGCAACCGCATTTCGAGGCGATGAAAAACTCGTCACGTCGGTTCGAGATGAAGCGCCCGATGAACTCTTCGCTCGTGCCGTAGTCGATCGAGGTATCGATGTAGTTGATGCCTGCATCGAGGACGGCGTTGAGGATGGTGTCCGCTTGCTCGGAGGTTACATCACGGCCGCGAGGGGCGCCGCGTATCTCCATGGCACCGAAACTGAGACGCGTGACGTTCAGTCCGGTGTCACCGAGCATGTTCTTGGTCAGATCAGGCATTTTTTGGGCTCCGTTTCGTCTGTTCATGCTCTGCCGTGTATTTAACCCTGGCGGCCAATTCGACATTCTGGCGCACTACCGAGTTGATCGGTCTGTACGCAGACTCCACCTTATCGATGTGCTCCATCGCCAGGTTGCCCGCAAAATCGTCGTCGAGCAGCAACTGCGTTATCTTGGCGAAATCGATGGTTCCTGTCTCTATAGGCTCTTGCCTGGAACCTTTTGTGGCCTGACGGATATGCATATGTCTCAGGTATTTGTGCATCTTGGCGATCTCTTCCTGCGAGAATCCGGCACAGACATAGTGCGAGTAATCCAGCGTAAAACCCAATCCCGGCACCTCCTCTGCCATTTTACAGGCGGTCTCCGGAGTTTTCAACAGAGAGAAATCCACCGGTTCAATATTAAAAACCAGTTCGTGAGAGACGGCGATCTCAGTGCATCTCCTGAGCATTCGTACCGTATTGTTCCACGCAGCCTGCGGATCCGTCTCATCTGAGCACAAGGGTACCAGCATGATGGATTCGAAACCGGCGGTTTGACCGAAGAGGCAAAACTGCTGGAAGTAACTGAGCAGCCTTTCCTGCGTGGCAGCGTCATCTGTCGCGATATCGATGTCGTTTCCGTCATCCAGGATCGTGCAGATGAAAAGCTCGTCGAGTTTCAGCCCGTGCTGCGCGGCTTTTTCTCGGATGGTCTTACCGTACGACTCTGGACTTTCGATCATCATTTGCTGAGAAAGCTCATCACCTTGCTTGGCAGACAGATCGACGGTATCGAAAGCCATATTTCTGACGAGTTTCAGCTTCTCATCCAGATCCAGACCCTGGAAACTGAAGGCACAGCATGAAATTTTGAAGAGCATGTCTTCTCTTTCCTCTACAGGTGAACTACCAGTTATCTATCGTTGGCGAATCTCATCCGTTGGAAAACTCTTCCACAAAAGTCGCTTTCATGATCTCCACGTCATTGACGAGTCCGGCTATAGAATCCTCTACGGTCGTATCGTCGCCAACCGGATAGGAGTTCTCCAGATGAATCCAGCCCCGGTAGCCAGAACGCACGATCTCTTTCGCTGCGTCGAAGAACGAACTCTCGCCTTCGCCCAGTGGTACAAACTTGCCCTTTGTGCCGTCGCCGATGTGTAGCTGGTCTTTGACATGGTGCTCGCAGATATGAGGTGCTTGAGGGTCGATCATCGACACCGTGTCTAACCCCGCCATCCAGTACGGGTTCGACGTGTCGAAATAGATCTTGAGATTGGCCGCATCCACCAGATCCAACAGACGCTGGGCGTCTTTGACTGAGAGTGCGTTCTCGGTGCCGACCGTAATCCCGTGCTCTGCAGCTTGCCTGCAGGCGAATCGCAGACTCTCAGCAGTTTGCTCGAGATCATCATCATTCCGGATGAAGCCGTTGACAAAACTCGGCAGCTGAATGAGACCGATCTCCATTTGGGCCGCAGTTTTCACCAGGGCAGACAGTATCTCCTGGACAATCTTCGCTTTCGATGGATCACTCATGCCGTGTTCGCAGAGCGTGTTCGCGCCGATTGTGGGAAGAGAGATGCCAGCGTTTTCCGCGGCCCCGAGGAGCGATCGCTGGCGATCGGGATCAGCCAGGGGCAGTCCATCCTCGATAGCGCCGATATCGATCTCCATGCCGTCCAGGCCGATCTCCGCTGCCAGCCCGCATGCAGTCTCCTGATCGGCCGGAAAGCACCAGGAGCAGATCCCGAAGGAATATCGCTTTACCGTCATAGCCGTGCCTCTCTTCTTATTGTGAATTCTGAAGAACCATTCTCGTGCCAGCTGAAGAACCATTTGGGCGTTTTGCGTTCTCGAATGTGATTGGCCAATCCGCGCTTTGCGGCGACCAAGTCATTTGACTCGACGGCGGTTTTGATGGCCTGCAATTCGGATCGATCGAGATCGAGCACAGCGAATAATTCGGCATCGGCCATGATTCGTTCTCCTGGAAAGATTCCTCTATTTCCCCCTTTGAGGATGGCAAAAAGAGGGGATCTTCCTATTTCAGACTACCCGATCGGCAGATTCTCGACACCCGGATCCTGGACCATTATCTCCGGAGTCAGGTGAACTACTCGATTATCTGTCACCCGGGAGCGTTATAATTTCTCCCATCGCGCTAGGATCTGTCGTGCACGATCGACCACGAGTTTGTCCACCATCCGTCCCTCATGGACAAAAACCCCCTGACCTGCGCTCGCGTGTGCCTCGAAAGCTGCGACCAGTGCGCGGCAAGCCGCGACTTCCTCCTCCGCGGGCGACAGTTCGTCGTTGAGGATCTCGACCTGCTGTGGATGGATGCAGAACCCCCCTTCAAAACCCAGCGCTCCAGCCCGCCGAATCCAGCCGCGATCAGTTGCCGACGCACGTCGTCATCGGTTGGACTGAAGAGCTCGAGATAGTTATTCAAACCCACCGGCGCACCGCCAAAACCGAGGCGACTCACCTCGATGTCCGCTCTGCCCAACTCCACATATTCCATCTCTACTCCTCTTTGCTTTCCAGGATCGTCCAGATCTCCGCCATCTCGCCAGCGATCAAATCCACCAATTCACGGTGATTGGCAATATCGCGTTCATTGTCTCGCGTACCGTACATCTTGTCGCGCTCAGCCAGCACAAAAATGGCGCCTAAAACAGAGTCCAGAATCTTTAACAGGTACGCGTTGTCGGCCAATCGGGTTGACCCGCATGTAGTCGGTGGCTTCGGCCATAGCCATGTCCACTTTGGGCTCCAAGGTGCGCACGTGCTCTCCCATGAGGATGGGGGTTTTGATCGACTCGCGCAGGCGCCGATGGGCGGCGAAGGAGAGGCCGCCGTCGGATCGAGAGAGGTGGGCGGCAGTGTATACGACTGACCAGCGCGCGGTCCCCCCGGGTGAGCCTCGGGGAGGGTTCTGCCGCTGGCACGGCCTGGCTCTCAGACCCGACGCGATTAAAGTTCCTCTACCACCAGGCTGTTGAACCGGTCCATGTCCCATTCGGCACCCCAACCCGGCAGGTCGTTGGGGGCGACGTGACCGGCTTCGATCAGCGGCGCACTCATCAGCCCGTAACGCTCCCCCTGCGCACGCAACGACGTCGCCTGCGAGCTCATGAACTCGAAGAAGGTGGTGTTGTCGATGCAGCAGCCGAGCGTCGCATGCAGCAGTCCGAACAGGACGCCAGGGCTGTGGAGCTCGATGCGGGTGCCGTGCATCTCCGCCAGGTGCGCCATCTTGAGCACGTTGGTCGCGCCCGCCCGCACATTGCCCCGCAACTGATCTGTGCCGCCCTGGATCAGCCACTGTGATGAGATGCTGATATCGGTCGCGAGGGTCTCGTTGCCCATCACAGGGATGGTGAGTGCGTCGCAGAGCTCCTGATAGAGATTTAGATTGAACTCATGCATGGGCTCTTCCAGCCAGACAAATCCCAGGTTTTCCATTACCTGGCCTACTTCGATGGCCTCGCGCAGGTCGTACGAACACACTGGATCGTTGAGGAGGTCGTAATCCGGTCCCACGGCCTCGCGCACGGCCTCGAAGATCGGGATGTCCGCCTTGCCGCCCTTGTAGGTGTGAAATTTGTAGGCGTTGATACCCATTGTCTTGGCAACGTCTATGTGCTCGAGGTAGCCCTCCAGCGTCATGTCGTCGCCGGTCAGGTACACCGGCAGACGGTCGCGTGCACGCCCGATGAGCGCGTGCAAGGGCAGGTCGGCGGCCTTGCCGAGAAGGTCCCACAGGCAGTTGTCGAAGTCGCCGAACCAACCGGGCTGCTGGTACACCCAGCGTGTGCCTTTGTGCAGCTTCTGCCACAGCACCTCGCGTTCGAAGACGGACTCGCCCACAACCAGACGGCGTAGGATCGGCACCCGCTCGGGGGGCCCGATGCGCGTATCCGTCGTCACAATGCTGTCGATGCCCTCGTCGGTCGTCACCTTGAGGAACTGGGTGCGTTCCTTCTGCATGCGCCCCGTCCGCTCGTGCGTGTACTGGATGCGCCGCAGGTTCGGGACCTGCACCAGATCAAACTCTCTCGCCGGAACCTCCTCCGGCAATTCCAGGGTCAGTAATTTGACATCGGTGATCTTCATCGCTCCAGTTCCTCCTCTTTTCTTTTCAGGTTGTTATGACCACGGCTGTTTCTTCAGCATCTCCTGCTACTCTGGCGGGAGCGAGTCGATCCGCTGCCGCACCCAGTCATGGAAGTCGGCGTCGATCCGCTGGCCCCAAAATGGCCATTGCCCAAAGGCAGGGCCTCTCCCATGAATTGAGCGCCAACCGATGTGTCTGGATTTGAGCGATCGAACTGCACCAGCTCCTCCGCAATGGGATGATCGTAGTATAGAATATGTCTATCACTCACGGTCCTAACTCCTTGAATCGGCTGCGTTCCCTTAATAGGCGAGGGAGATGACCCGCCTGCGGGTTTCCTTTCCTCTGTCCGTCTCGACGCCCAGATTCAGGATGTACGATCCCGGAGGAAACAATTCACCCCGAACATCGCGGCCGTTCCAGGAGGCCGAAAATCGGCCGCTGGTCGCCGTACCCCGGAACAGCTCTCCCAGCTTCCGGCCCGCCAGATCGTACAGGTCGATGGTCACCGGCACATCGCCGAACAGATTCAGCAGATCCCCTTCGATCCGCACCTCGTCGTTGATCCCGTCCCCGTTAGGCGTGAAAACGGCCGGCGATACCCGCAGAGCGCCGATCGTCTCTCTGGTCACATCGATCAGCTCCACGCGCAGCGCGTTGCCGTCGGACAGCCGGTCGGCGTCTCCCTCGGTGACGCGCTGCCGCACTTCGTGGGGCCTCTCGCTGTCGAAAATTCGGCCGGCGAACACCGTTCCATATTTGTAGATCTTCGTCCTGAACACCACCTCCACCAATTCCCCGGTCCTCTGCACGTCGATGCGTGGGATCCGCACCTCGAAGCCATCCCCGTCCCGACGCGTCACGGCGAAATCTGCTCTGTCCATTCCACCGACGCGCACCGAGAGCACGCTGGCCGAATCGGGCGTCTGCATCTCGATGGTATCGAAGCCCAGATCCCCCGACCGCAGCCGGGGCAACAGCTTGAAGGTGAACTCCGTCTCCTCTCCGGCCCTGGCCGACACCGGGACGATCTCTGCCATCGCCTGACTCGCAACCGGCGGTTCCGACACCGCGAACTGGACGTGCTCCAGATGCCCGCTCACCTCCGCCGTCGAACTGAAGTTCGCCCGTACCTGCACAAACCGGCGAGGGCGGTCCACCTGCACCTGGTCGGAACCGACGGCGAATTCGAACGGCGAGCTCCAGAAATCCCAGTTGGCGGTATCGTGGGTGATTCCGGCTCTCTGTCCGCGGTCCAGTTGATCGTAGGTCTCGAGCGTCAGCGGTTTCCCGCCCTCGTCGAAACGAGTCTTCTCGTCCCCGCGAAAGGTGTGTCGCCAGTAGGTATTGGGGTCGTCGTCCAAGCCACTGCGCGTGCTCAGTTCGATCTTCGCTCCCGGGCCCTGACTTCCCTTCCAGGAAATCTCCCCCAGGCTCGCTTCCCCTCCCAGATCGATGATGTCGGAAATATAGCTGGCCTGCGGCACGTACCCGCCGCCGTAGATCTCGAACTCCGCGATCTCCCAGATCCCCCGGACGTTTTCGGGCGCTTCGAAAAGCAGCCGCTGGATGGGCCGGGGAGGCAGCTCCAGGTCCATGACCGGCCGGGTATTTTCCCTGATGTCGTAGACGATGTCGAAGTCCAGGTTATCCCTTCCCCAGCCGGCGGTGTATTCCCGCCTTCCGTCTTTGAGGGGATCTCCGTCGCTGGTGCCTATTTTAAAGCTCTCCAGAAAACGTTCGGATTCGAATCGCTGTCGCGGATAGAAACGGATCCGCTGGATGAAAAAGCGTCCGCCGAAGTCGAAGACCCAGAATTTGTTCTGAGGTCCATAGCCCCTTACCCGGGCATAGTGACCATCGCCGAGGTAGGCCGTACTCGGATCCTCGTCGAATATCGGTATGTCGTCATCTTTGTACTGCGCCCACCCATTCCAGGTCAGGATGAGGATCTGCCCGCCGCGCGCCTCCAGCAGGGGTGTCAGATTGTCGTCGGGATCCAGCCGTTGGGGTTCGATGAAATCGGGACTCGTTTCCAGAAGATCGGTGCTGCCGTGTCTCTTCTCGTCCACGTCGGCCCAGTCGAGTTGCACGAACTCAACCCCCTCTTCTGCCGCGAGCCCGGGAGGCGGCAGACCGGCGCCGCCGATCCGATAGATAGTCAACCCCTGGACGTCTTGCCTTCCCTCCCAGCATAGCCCTGTGAACAAGATGGCCATCAGAACGCGTCCGGGACGGTGTCTCATCAGATCCTCCCTTCCTTGGCTGCTCCTACATAAAACAGACTATCGGACATTTAGTGAGAGTTGTTCTCGGTGGGCGGAACGGCGGTAATTTGAGGTCCTACCCTCAACAAGCGCGCACCGAATTTGGGCGCTTCATGCCCACCTCCTTGATGCCTCCGGAACTGTTCTCTCTATGCCACACATAGTTCTCCAACTCGGCCATTATTTGTATCGCAGAATTCAGCCCGGGAGTTGTCCCCGTGCATCCGGTGTATCCGCAATCTCGGGTAGCCGAAACGTCTTCAGGGTTTTCTCTAAAGACTGTTTCACCTGCAATTCCACCACTTGTCCTGCCTTCACCCCATCTCCGGCAGCGATCAAATCCACCAGTTCACGGTGATTGGCAATATCACGCTCGCTGTCTCGCGTGCCGTACATTTTGTCGCGCTCAGCCAGCACAAAAATGGCGCCTAAAACAGAGTCCAGAATCTTCAACAGGTACGCGTTGTCGGCCAATCTCCAGATGGTCCGGTGCAGGGCCGTATCACATCTAGCCCAATCGTGCGCGTCCCCATCAACTGCTGCCTCTAGGTTACGCAACGCAGCATAGAGTTCCTCCCGGTTCGCGTCGGTCACATTGGCGGCTGCCAGTTCGGCCGCTACCCGTTCTAGCGTCCACCGTAGCATGTGAATATCCCGCACATCCTTCTCGGTGAGTTCGATAACAAAGCGCCCACCCGGCTTAGAGACGACCAGCCCTTCGGTCTCCAGAATCATCAACGCATCCCGCGCCGGGGCACGGCTGATACCCAGCAACTCGGAGATATCCCGTTCGGTCAACTTGGTTCCTTCAGGAATCTTTCCACTGCTGATGCAGTCGCGCAGCGTGTCCGCGGCACGATCCTTTAATAGCCTGTGCTCCAACGACATATCCGTATTCGCAATCTCCGGCAAGCCGGACAGGCGATTCTGTGTCAGCATCATATCATCTCCTTACTGAATTATGCTATATGACATATACTGGTGTAAAAATGGATATTCATCGGGGCCAGGTGCGCCGCCAACATCGCCGCGGGGCTGGGTACGCTCTCGAACGCCTCCGCGTTGAGTTGACAGGATATGGTATAGCGTATAAGGTATATGGTATGTGGTATACCAAAACAAGTCAATAGGCAAGAGACTGGATTTCCTCTGGCGATTGCGGCCCTATGATCATTATCGAGTAGAGGAACGATTGCTGTGCCGGAAGAGCTGGGCCGAAGGGGTGACTGAAACAGTCGTGCAGTTGGGAATCGTCCGTGAAACTGCAGTAGAAGCTGTCGGTGTCGTTGAGAATGCCGGCAAAACCACCATCATCAGCGGCTCTGGTCGGCGCCAAGACACCCGAGCAGGTGGCCCACAACGCCAAGACTGCCGATTGGGTGCTTACCGACGGCGAGATGGCCGAGATCACAGTTATCTTGGGCGCCAGCATTCACCACTGAGAGGAGGCAACGCAGATGAAATACGTGAAATTCGGTTCGACGGGACTGGAGGTCTCACCACTGGCATTGGGCACTGTGTTTCGAGAGCAACGAGACGAGGACGAAGCACTCAACGTTATTGAGACGGCCATTGACCGTGGCATCAACTTTTTGGACTGCGCCAACATGTACGGTCCTTATGACGAGCGCATCCACGGCCCCGGGGGATCTGAGCGGATCCTGGCCAAGGCGATCAAGGGCAAACGCGACCGCGTCGTAATCACCTCCAAGGTGGAAGAGCCCGTGGGAACCGGGCCGAACGACAAGGGCCTGTCACGTTACCACATCATGCGCGAGGTCGAGCATTCGCTGACCCGCCTGGGCACGGACCACATCGACATCTATCACGCTCACCATCCCGATCCCACGACTCCGATCGAGGAGACGGTGTCCGCCTTTGATCGCCTGGTGCAGGACGGAAAGATTCGCTACTATTGCCTGAGCAACTATCCGGCGTGGGAGACGACCCGCGCGCTTTGGGCGGCTGACAAGCGCAACATGGAAAAGGCGGTCGGCCTGCAACTGCCCTACAACCTGTTCCGCCGCGACATCGAGGATGAGATATTTGGTCTGGTTCGCGATCAGGGACTGGGCGTCATGGCTTACAGCCCTCTCGCTGTCGGCCTGCTGACCGGCTTGTACTCGCCGGATGCCCCACCGCCCGAGGACAGTCTGTGGGCAAAACGAAGATGGCGTGACCGATTCGACGGAGCGCTGTCAGGACGAAACGCGGCGGTGCTGGCCGCAGTGCACGAAATCACCGCTGAGTTGGACGCGACACCTGCGCAAGTCTCGCTGGCCTGGGTTCTCTCCCACCCCGAGATCACCGTGGCGGATGTCGGTTGCGACACTGTTGACCAAATCGACGGGAACTTGGGCGCCTTGGACCTGGAACTGAGTCCCGCACAGATCGGCCAGCTCAACGGCGAGTAGCCTGAGCATTGCTGTGAATGAGCTTAACAAAAAGTGAGGTCGAGGCTCATCTGTTCCAAGGCTGCGTCCTCCGCTGTCGGCAGGTCGGCTGCAGCTGATCGACGCTGATACGATCCCCTTCCGCCTCAAAACTCCCTGGTCGGATGGGACGACCCACTTGCTCCTGTCCCCCTTGGAACTGATCGAAAAGCTGTCCGCCAGCAGGCCATCCCTATTACCGCGGAGAATCGCCATGCTCAAAAATCCCGACGTCGACATCGCTCCCCAGTTGCTGGAAGGCCTGCGCCTGGTCGGCACCCCTACGGCCACCGCCTATCTGATGCGCGAGGGCTACAACCACGCCTACGCCATCGGCATCCCGGCCCAGGTCCTCGGCGAGGGACAGACCATGGTCGGCCGTGCCCGCACCCTGCGCTTTCTGCCGCTGCGCGAAGACCTGGTCAAAAACCAGTACGGCAGCATCGGCGACCGGCCCCACCGCGACGCCATCGAGAGCATCCAGCCCGGCGAAATCCTCGTCATTGACGCCTGCGGCTCCTTCGAGGCCGGAGTCGTCGGCGATATGTTCACCCGCCGGGTCCAGGAACTGGGCGGCCAGGGCATCGTCATCGACGGCTGCGTGCGCGATATGAGCGCCATCGCCACCCTCGGCCTGCCGCTATTTTGCAAGGGCATGCACGGCTCCGGAATCAACCGCGCGCTGATGTCGGCCGACTACCAGCAGCCGATCAGTATCGCCAACACCCCCGTGCTCCCCGGCGACGTGCTGATGGGCGACGCCGACGGCGTGGTGGTGGTGCCGCCCCACCTCGTCGAAGGCCTGGTCGCCTACGGTATCGAACACGAAGTGCAGGAGCGCTTCACTCGCATCAAGCTCGAAGAGGGGCACGCGTTGCACGAGGCCTACCCGCCCAACGCCGAGTTGCGCCCCCTCTACCTCGAGTGGCGCCAGAGCCAGCCCGAGTACGAGCAATACCCCTTTGCCTTCAAGGACGAATAGCATAGACCTGCTCGACCTCAAAGACAGGGTAGTGCTCATCACCGGCTGCTGCGGCGCTGTCGGCCACGCCATCGTCCGCTAGCTGGCCAACCTCCACGCCGCCTGCGCCATCAAGAATGGTGGACTGACAGCTCTACCTTGAAATCTCCCGAGATATACAGGATTCAGTCACACCCGGTTATCCTCCACATAATCCCAGACAATCTCGAAACCGAGCCCGGGTTTCTGAGGCACGGACACATAGCCCTCGCCGTCGAAGGGGTCGGAAATCTCCTTGAGGTAGGGTGGGGGAATTTCGTAGGCCTCGTCGTGACCGGGGGCGAAGAGGCCGCGCTCGTACCACTCGATCGTGTTGTGGTTGGTTGCACCGTAAATCGGCATATTGCCCCAGCCGCCTCCGTGCATCGTAGCCCTCATGCCGAAGGATTCGTATAGAGCCACGGTTTTCATGCATCCCGTGATTCCGTTGTATTTGACTTCGGTGCGGCCCATATCACACGCCTTTCTCACGATCCAGGAAGGACTCGTATAGAGCCACGGTTGTTCTCCGGCATCGGGCCCCCGAGGAGCCTGTGCCCGTCGTCGAGCAATTCCGACAATTCGTCCTTGGTGCACCAGCGGTATTCGTCGCTCTCCGGCACGGTTCCTTCCCCAATATAACCATGTACCCGACACAGTCGGTGATGCGCGGATCCGCCTGTACGCTGTTCTGCTCGACTCCCTCCGCCTGTTTCTCCTCGAGTAGTTTCGATGCCCAATCGGCGTTGGCGGGAGAAAAATAGAGGTTGTTGTCCGCGTCGCACTCACGCAGGTAGCTCGAGCCCCAGGTCGGCCTATGCGTTCCCTCCGATAGGATCTCCACATCGCCACCGGTCGAATAGTAAATTTTACGCTGGATCTTGCTGCCGTGAATCGGTGCCCTGCGGAGACCTATATAGCCAGAAAATGCAGGCTTTCCCGGGTACAGCCCTTCGGGATCCTCGATATCCAGATCCACGAGCAAGTTGTTCACGAAGTCGTTCTTGTGCTTCAGATACACCCCCGATCCACCGCATCTGCAGATTAGGTTCTTTTCTATAAGCGTTTCATTCTGGAGGTCGTCGATTCGAATCATCGAGTTGGACCCGGGGCCGAATATATCGTGGATATAGTTCAACCGGGCAACGTTTCCTTTACCGCATCCTGAGATGTAAATACCGTTTCCATCTCCGAGCCGTTCCATTACGCGATAGATATCGTTTTTCTCGATGATGTTGTGTCTGCCGTGGAGATACGGCTCCATCCGATACCACCACTCGTTGATGGACTCAGGGGTCTCTCCCATCTCGATATCGACGGCAATCTCATCCCATCGGACCGATTTGGAAGCCTCCGCTTTGCCTGTACGATCGAATCTGATCCGACCGGTTACGTTGATCCCGCTGTATCCTGTGTGGTGAATCGTGTTGTGAGATATCAGATTGTGTGAGCTCTGCCAAGCGAAGATCGCCAGGCTGTGCCACTAGTCGGTACCGTTGTGATGAATGTGATTGCCGACCACCCGGTTGCGTTGATTCACGTCTTTCGTTCCCGGACCATAGCCCTGAAGCAGCACTCCGGTCCCTCCGATATGCGCAATCTCACACTCCGACACGGACGAGTTCCTTCAATACGGGTACTGCGATATCCTCTCCCGGATTTTCGCCTTGGGGTCACAGGTATATCGCGCGGTCCTTGTCGACTGAAACGTACCTTCCGGGGCTATCGAGGGCCTCGAAGATATTCTCAGGCCATACCTGCTCGACAAGCCCGTGATGGGTTTTAGCGATAGGGTAGACCGGATCGTTGTCGACTGTAGCGGAACCTTTTGAGACATCGATACTTTCGATACCGAGGATGCACATGGTCCAGGGGTGCATTGGTATGATAACGAGCTCTACCGAGTCGAGGTTGCTGTATTCTTTTAGGCCGCCTTCGGGAAACCGCAGTTCTCTCATCGGCAGTCGCTCCAGGTCATCTCTCGAAACGTCGATCGAGAAGGACGCCTGACCCGGCCTATTCTACCGTGGCTTCCGCCGGCTTGCGCTGGGGCACCCGCGGGAAGTAGACCCACAGGTAGTTCACGCGTTCGTGCTGGCCGAAGTACATCTCGCCGTCTACTCCGGTGACTGCGCAGGCATAGTGGTATCCGTACTGGCGGGTCGTCAGCGTAGAGACCGGGATGCCCAGGTCCTTGAGCGACCGCTCTTCCGGGTCGAAGCAGAAGAAGTGGCCGATATCCTCTGCGGTGCCGACCATGCCAAAGACGCGGCCATCGTGCCCCACGGTCAGGCAGGTGATCAGGTCCTGACGGCACGGCTTGCCCAGGGCCACCATGTGACGCGTGTGTGGGTCCAGGCTGAACATGAACCCGTCCGGGCGGGTGCCGCCGTAGACCATCCCGGTCACCGGGTCTACCGCCCACGCCGAGACCTGCGTGTGCTGCTCGCGTCCGGCAGCGCACGGAATGCGCTGGGGCAGCTTCTCGATTTCGTCCGAACCCGGAGCAAGGGTCCACAGCCCGGCATTGCCGCAGGTTCCCCAGACCCGTCCTGATTTGTCGACGCACAGACGGCGCGAGAACTTGCCGCGCTTGTCCAGTTCACCCAGGATGCGGGTCTCACCGGTCTGCGTATCGGTGCGGAACACCTGGCCGCTCTCGGCGCTGACGCCGACGCACTCCGAGCCGTCGGCCGAAGCCACAGCGTGGCCGATTCCTTCCCCTTCCAGCACCACTGCCACCTCCTCGATCGGACGACGGGGCAGGCCCCACTCCTGTATCAGGAAGCTGCCAATGCAGCGCTGGGTCTTGTAGAGCCGGGCGCCGTCCGGGCCGGACGCCAGGAAACGGACGTCCTCGCCCAGAACGCTGAGCGCATCGACCGAGGTGGCGTCGGGGATGGTGCCCATGTCGTGCACCACGCCCGTGTCCTGGTGGATAAGCCCCGCCAGCAGGTGCGCCTTCTCCCCCTCCGTCCCCATGTAGAGCGTGTCGGTGTATCCGTTCAGGGCCATCACTTTGATGGCGGTCTCGCCCGCGGGCGGCGGCTCGGACTGTCCCGGGAAGCACAGCGGCAGCGCCACCATCAGCCCCTCGCGGGTGAACTCTCTCAGACTGTGCCAGCTCATCTCTTCGGCCATTGGGTCACCTTCTGGTGTTGTGTCTCTCTGAAGCCAGGTGTTCTGTCTGTCGCTCGCTCAGCCCCATGTGCGCACCGGGTTGTGCAGGTCCTCGCCCTCCTCGTCCATCACCACCCGTGACAGGCCGGCCGGGATCGGGCGCGTAACCTGGCCGAAGAACAGGTTGCCAAAGCGGTCTCGGCCGGCGCGGGCCACGTAGTGCCCCTGGCCTCCCGGGTTGCCGACCAGCTTGGCGAAGTCGCGTTTCTCGCCCGTCTCCGGGTTGTACTGGACGACGATGCCCTCGGTCTCGATGCTGGTGTCAAAAGCCGACTCCACCCCCTCCGGCCAGCGCGACGTGCCGTAGTAGAGCATGCCGTCTGTCCCAAAGACCAGCCCGCCGCAGTGGTCCAGGTAGAAGGAGATCGGCTGCGACGGGTCGCGATCCTGGTGGACCGGTCCAAGGTTCTCCATCCGTCCGTAGGGCCCGTCCTCCGGCCAGTAGCGGAACAGGTGCGGGTTGGCCGTCCACGGCACGCCGTACACGCAGTCGCCATCCGGCGAGGCCACCACGTCGTAGATCACCGCGTGCCAGTTGGTCAGGCCGTCTGCGTAGGGCACGTACACCGGGATCTCCTCCAGCTTGCCGGTGTGCGGCGAGTAGCGGACCAGCTGGCCGTCGCCGTTGCTGGTGAACACGCGCCCCTGCTTGTCCGTGAAGATCCCCTGGGAGTTGATCGACCCGAGCCGCCCGAGCGAGCGAATGCTGCGCTTGTCGATGTCGTAGATCCAGAAGTGGTCGCGCATGTACGAGATCGCGTAGAGCAGACCGCGCTCCTCGTCCAGCGCCAGACAGCGGCAGCCCTCGCGCGGGATGAACACGCTGGACCAGGCCACTTCGTCCTTGTTGGTGTCCCACGCCAGCAGCGTCGAGTGGGGGAACGACTGGTCCTCGTCCTTCCAGTCGGCCCACGGCGAGTACGCCAGCTGACCGTAGCCGGGCGCGCTCAGGTGCGTGGCCGCGTACATGATCCCCGTGGCAGGGGAAGCGCAGAAGCTGTAGTGGATCTTGCACTGGGTGGCACGCCCTGACTTGAGGGGCTCACCCACGGCCTCGGCTACGTTGACCAGGGTGTCCAGCGAGTCGGTCTCGTCGTTGTAGCGCACGACGAACACGCCCCCGCCGGGCACCCCCTCGCAACACGAAGAGGCGTAGATGCGTCCGTCGGGCCCGGTGGACAGGGACCAGCAGCTGTCTGGCTTGGGGTCGTGCTCGAAGGGGTAGAACTTGGCGGTCTTCATGGGCTCACCTTGTGGGTAGTGGTGAGGGATAAGCTAGGGAGTAGGCGGCGAGGAGGCAAGCTAGTTGCTGGGTGCGGGCCCGCCGGACTGCGTAGCGGCGCGTGGCCAATCTCCATCGGTCGCATCACCTGCCCTCTCTTTTCGATGATTCCCAGCCCACCTATACTTGCATACGACGGTTCGTTCCAGGTGTGTAATTTTCAATGCGCCGCCCCGGAGATGCGATATGAGACTGAACGACGAGACGAACGGCATCCACATCGACGACGAGTTCGAATGCGGTAGTGCCGGAGAGATCCAAAGGGCGGGGGACTCGGTTTACGAGATCGGATACAAGCCGGAGACGATTCCGGACTGGTTCGAGCAGTTGCTGGATGAGTTGTTCGACGGTGCCGGCGTGCCAAAGGAGTATATGGCCTATGTCCGCTTGCAGAACACGGGGAGCAAGCCCGCCAGGGTCAGGCTGAGATTTCTGCTGAGCCCGAAGGGCAAGAATTACATGTTCCCGCCGTGGTGGGTGCGGACGGACGACGGTTGGTTTGGGGTCCCGGCTGAGGATACGGATATGCAGTTTGACGACGGGCACGTGGACATCGCGCTAGACGTGGCCCCGGGCGTATGTCTGCGCGTCGCTTCGGCTCCCTACGAGTCACCTGCTGTGATCTGCCGGAAATCGAGAGCGCTCGCCGCGGGATCCGATGTGTTCACTTACAGGGAGATCGGCAAGAGCGCTCAGGGACGTCCCCTGCCCGTGCTGCAAACGGCGGAGCGATCGCTCAAGATCATTGTCGATGCGTCGATGCAATCCTGTGAGCCGGTGTCGTGGGGTATAATGCACCTGGCGCACTGGCTGACCATCCCCACGACGCGCGCCCGACGTCTGCTGGACCGGGTCCAGTTCGCCCTGATGCCGGTGACGAATCCCGACGGCATCGCGGAGGGGAGGAGTGTGACAAACTCGGTTGGCGAAGTGCCCAAGTTCGGGATCAATGATCTGGTGGAAGGAACCCGACCGGCACCGCTGGAGACCGAGGCGCTCTGGAAGTACCTGGTGGAATTCAAACCGGACGCATCGCTCGAGGTGCACGCACATTTCACGCGCAAGGGATTCACCAGAAGCATCGGAATGCACGATAAGGCCTCGATGCCCGAACATATGCGTGCCAAGGGGGCCGTGATAGAAGATGCGATCTACGCCAACTACCACGCAGAGCCGCTGGACAATCGGAAGGTGCTGATCGATCCGAGAGAGCCGGAACACAACGTCTACGGCGACCGGTATGTGGCGGAGAAGGCGGGAACGATCCGGACATTTCTGCAGGCGGTGCCTGACAGCATCGAGGCCCACGCAGCGGATGTGCGTGAAATGGTAGAGACGATTGCGGATGCGCTGATTGTGTGGGAAGACGAAAACCGTTTATGAACGCCCGCGAACGGATCCTGGCGGCGATGGCCTGGGAAGAGCCGGATCAGGTCCCCTGGACCATCTACGATGCACTGTCGATCGGCGGTGCTGCCGAGCGCGAGATGCGCGATATGGGTCTCTGCATGATCAGGCGGTGCGCCGCCCACCAGACGGAGCACTGCCAGGTGGAATTCGACCAGGTGGAATACGAGGAATCCGGGCGACGTTTGAGTCGCCACATCATCCGCACTCCGGTGGGGGAAGTGTCGTGCGTGCAGGCGGCCGGCGGCTGGCCCATGGAGCATTACATCAAGCGATCCGAAGACTACGCCGTGATGGAGTTCGTCTGGAGGGATGCGATCCATCGCGACAACTACCAGGCCATACGGGAGGCGCAGGAGGCCCTGGGCGACGAAGGACTGGTGATCGTCCGCGTGGGCAAGGGGCCGCTCCTGGAGATCCTCTATGGGATGATGGGCCTGGAGCGCTTTTCCATCGACCTGTACGAGCGGCCCGAGCTGATCGACTCGCTCTACGACCTGATGGTGCAGCGTTACGACGAATTTTACGATCTGGCCGCCGAATCCCCGGCCGAGATTCTGCAGGCGGCCGACAACATCACCGCCGATGTCGTCGGCCTGGAGCGTTACCGGCGGTACTGCATGCCGCTGTACGAGCGGCACATGCGCCGCCTGGTCGGCACCGGCAAGCGCCTGGTCGTGCACATGGACGGCCTGCTGCGCTCGCTGATCGGAGCCATCGGCGAGAGCTGCTTCGATGTCCTGGAGGCGTTCACCCCGGCACCCATGGGCGATGTGACGGTCAGGGAGGCGCGGCAGGCCTGGTCCGACAAGGCGCTGTGGCTGAATTTCCCCGGCTCGGTCCACATCCAGAAGGACGAGGCGATCGCCGATCAGACGCGCCAGCTCATCGAGGAGGCGGGCGACAAACGCGGTTTCGCCATCGGCATCACCGAAGACATTCCCCCGGATCACTGGGCCCGCAGCATGCGGGTGATCGGCCGCACTATCCGGGAGGTCGGGTGACGATGTGATGCTGAACGAATCGCGCCGCCAAGCGCAGAAGCAAGCGCAAAGGATAAATTCTGGAAGACGTCAGCAAGATCCCCCTGCTCACGGCCGAGCTGCGATTGGCAGCTGGCCCCCCCTGGCAGGATAACGATGCATTTCCCTCGGCTTCTGGCTCCACATAAATAGCCGACCGAGTCCAGCCGGCCGGCTATCCCAAAGATTATCCTATGTAGAGACCTATTCAGAAAATCGCTGATCTGCGCTTTCTTTTTTCCTGATCTTGTTAAGTTTCATTCCAGTATTAGCCAGTCCCAGGAACAACAGGTTTTTTCTGGTCACACGAATCAGGAAACGCAGCGCCTCGTTGACGGACTCAGAATCCGGAAATATCTCCGCTACATCCGGCTATAGGCGAATGTAGCGGCTAAAGCGTTTACGGTCCGGTCCCATCTTCCTTGTCCGTAAACTCTTCAGATCGTACTCCAGGCGGAGATCGTCCTTCTTTATTCGATGAGGCCTGCTAACTGCTTGTCGGATCGTATGAGTTCGTTCACGACGGTAGAGATATTCTTATTCTTCTTGTGGGCGATCCTCTCAACAAATGAGAGATTTTCCGCATCGAGATAAACGGGTATTTTCAACTCAGCGTCGGGCCTGTAGAATTTACCGCGTTCTCCCTGAGAGAAATCATACTGTTTTTTCATATTTTACTCCGTGTACTGCTGTTGCTCCTGTTTTGTGGTTTTCCGACTCGATATGATCCGGATGATTACTGTCTCATCATCTTCCTCGGTAAATGTATGGTGGACGACGAGTAGGCCACCCGTTGCCGAGATTCCGAGTGTGAGCCACCTCTCCTCATCTATGCTGTGTTCCTCATCGTAGATAGAAAGAGCACGGGGATCGCGGAATACGGTGGCCGCTAGCTCAAAACTTATTGTCACTTGCTTTATAGGGAGAATAGAAGGGATCGCCCGCACTCGATTCGAAATCGCATCCGAAAAAATTGAAATTCAGGGACTGGACATTCTTGAGATGGAGCCCGGTCAGGCAATTGGCAAAGCGACACTTGAGGAAGACCATTTCGCTGCACATCGTGTCTCCCGTGGTCAAAATGGCTCTGTAGAAACCGCGGAAACCAACGTTGTCAAAATGGAATTTGAAGGTAGGAAACCCGCTGCCTATGATATTTTGAAAGTGGAAGGCCGTCGATTGGGCCGAGGGGGTAGACTCAATGCCAAATTCTCTGAACCAGATATGACCCGCCTCTTCGATGTAAAAGAGAGAAGATGGAGACTCGAACCTGATCCTGGTCACCGTATGGCCGTTGCCGCGGATTGTGACGCCATAGGTATGCCGAAGGTCGATCGTGCGATTTACGATATAGATTCCGGTCGGCATATGGATGGTCCACAGGCCGAAGTCTCCTTCAGGCAGTTGTTCGTTGGGTTTGCTCTTGGCCGCAGCCAGGGCTTCACGGATGGCGACGAAATCAGCCTCATCCTCGAGTGTGTATTTCCCTGTGCCGTACTTTTCATCGATGTCATTCTGGCTTTTGAAAAGGGTGCTCAGGTTGTGACTCTCGCCATCGGCAATGGCTCCGTATTCGAAGACATTGATCGTGCGGTTGATCTCACGGACTCTCTGAATCTTCCCCGAAGCGGTCTCTTGCTCGGTTTCAGACCCTTTCCCTGCGGCCGCAGAAAAACTCATCAGCAAACCTCCAAACAGGATTAACGCTCTTCCTACACCTTTACAACAGCCCATAGTATACTCGTCAACTCGTTAGAAGAACCGGCATAATAGACGACCAGAATACAGCCGCTTGCCAGCAGCGCCGTCTGGGGAAGACCCAATGAATATTGCTCCAGTTCCGTCCAGGTATCCTGCAGCGAGTTTTTATCCCGTATCTGCGATGATAGATCGGATTGATGCAGACTGATTTCTGTACTCTCCGGCCAGCTGTCACCCCCATCCCGGCTCAAACGCATCTTGATCGCCGGGGAACCCGTTCTATCCACATAGACGAAAGCATGCTCACCTGAATGCGTGGATATTACCGTGGCGGGCTGACCGGGAATACCCGTATCCAGGTCTTGCGACCAGGTGGCCCCGTTGTCCGTGGAGCGCTTCGCACGCATGGTTAAGTAGCAGTGTTTATAATTGTCATACGTCCAGAACACATCTAGCAGATCGCCGTTTGCGAGGACGGACGGGCGCTGATCCCAATACACGATGCGATTCTCCGGACACTGTCCGATGATAGAATGTCTGGGCCACGTTTTTCCTCCATCAGATGAAAACATCATGATGGCTGCGGGCCGTCCTTCCGCCGTATCGCCATGATGTTTGTGGGTTTCAAAATGGCAGGCCAGATCTCCGTTGGCCAGACGTAAAACTGGGCCGGTCACGGGGGTCGGAATCTGAAAGGGGGATGTATCCATGAGATCCGGATGTGACCAGGTCGCTCCCCCATCCTCCGATCTCGAAAAACAGATGCGCGAATCGAGCAGGCCGCCGGTCTCCTCGTTAAAAAAGGGCAGGTCCGGATTCGAATAGTCCACCCAATACAGAGCCGCGAGTACGCTCTCCCCGCCCATAGCGGTCATAAAACCGCCCCGAAACACGCCCGTTTTATCCCCAATTTTCATGGGAGCAAACGGCTCTATCGGTTCGGACCAACTCTGTCCCTCATCATCGGACCAGGTGATCAGCAGGTGCTGATCGTGCATCCCCTCCTTCGTCGGCGCGGCGCGAAAAGATACGACCCAGCGCCCTCCCGGTAGGACGCAGACTCCGGGGAAACAGCAGCTCTGCCGCTCCCCGCTGCTGCCGCCCGGATAGACCATTCCTCGGTCGACGACTTCCCTCACGCCCTGTCTTTCGGTCAAAACTATATCCTTTCGATAGGCTCCGGTGTATTGGTAAACCACAATCCACAATCGACCCGAGCCGCGTACAGCCACGTATCTATAAATTTGAATTCAATGCGAACGCGCTCTTTCACGAGTAGATCCGCCAGAGAGCTGTGCTCCTTCCACTGAGCGCGGCCGTACACCTGGTTTCCAGTCAGCGGAATACAGTCATCAAAAGTATATCCGGAAAGCGGATTTCGATGGGAGTCGCTGACCTGGACCTGGACCTGACCATCGACGCTGGACTGGTAGTTGACGGTGAGATCATCCCCTCTCACGACGAGAGGGCGAGTGGCGATGTATCCCCAACCCCTCGGCTCCAGATAGCAGAAGCCATCGTGGCGCATGGTGTGGTGCATCAGCGTGCTCTCGGTGTACGGATACCCTTCCACGGTTACGCCGTGGTTCATGACATTGCCGACCGAATAGAAATTTACCGTTCCATCTTCCCCTACTTCCATCGTCTTGCAATACGAGCCGCCGCAGCCGAATTCGCCCGGCTCCGTTCTGGGCAAGAGCACATGTCGCCGGTCGGGTCGCCACCAGCCCCGGCCGTCATACGAGTAGGCCAATCTGCCGTCGACGAGACCGAGCCATTTGGACCACGATGCAAAGTCGCTGAAGACATGGTCTTCGTCGACCTCACCGAGAGAAGTTTCCAGGTAGTCCACACAGCCGAGGAAATACTCATCTTCGTACACGATTACAGGCATTCCATAGAATTGTGTACACGGCCCGTCGGTCTCCTCGGGGTGAAGGATGACCCGTGGCTCGGTCCAATTCTCCAGATCCGGGGATTCTGCCATAGCGATGCGACGATCGAGATTGCGGGGACGACAGACCACCTGCCAGTGCTTGGTGACCGGATTGTAGAAGATATTATTGGAAGTATCCGAACCCATGGCGGTTTTGAACCACTGGTGCCGCATATCCGCCGTCCAATCGATTCCATCCGGCGAGCACGCGATCAGTCCCGGGCCGCCTTCGATCCCGCCTTCTTCACTGATCTCTCTGGTGAAAGGCCAGACGACGCATTTATAGCGTCTGGTAGGGTCCTCGTCCCATTTATCTTCATACTCCAGACCGTGCCATCGATCATACGTAGGTGGGCACGGGACCGTTTTTTGAGTGACCTTCAGTCCTTCAGGTATGTCACCAGTGATCGTCAGCGTTCCGGGTTTGCGCCGTGACGTCCAGTTGATGCCGTCTTCGCTCACCACCAGTTCCCTGTTGGCTTCGGGTTCCAAGTCTTCCCAACGGTTGCCCATATGAGGCATGGTGGCGGCCCAGGCTTCGTAACGCTTCGTGGCGACGTTGTAGTGCGTTTCGCCCGATGTCTGAGAGTAAAGCGGCAGGACTCTCTCCAACTTCGCCGCGGGAAACACCCGAGCGACATCTCTCTTGGAGTCGAGCAGGTAGTCATCGAGGAACAGAAATAACTTCATAATATTGCCTCCCTCAGTCGGTCAGTATCGCCAATTCTTCACAGATTGCGAAAAGTTAGTGGCGGGAAATTGATTGAGAAAATCTGTGAAATCTACGTTTGATCTACCCGACGGAAATACTGCGTGTTGGGGCTCAAGATAGGGTTGCGGAGAGACGGGAGCAAATAGCGAGGTTTATTGAGAGGTGGGGTATTTACTGCAACAATGACAACTCATAGATGACCAACGCGAAATGCAAAAAATCGCTCATCTGTTCTGGGGGAATTACTCCTTTTCCTGTTCCCTGAAGAATTCAAGTCCACGCTTATACCCCTGGTGCTGGGGAGCGTATCTGACCACCTCTTCGGCAAAATGAACCGCCGATGAAAAATCCTTCTTATTGGCATAAGAGAAACCAATGAGGTAGTATGCCTCCGCTCTCATATCGATATCCAGCAGATTCATGAGTACTGAGATCGCATTATTGTAATCCTCCGCCTCGATCGATGTATAGGCCAGTTCCATTCTTGTTCTATGATCGCCGGGGTTTTCCAAAAGTGGACGAAGGTACTGTCGTTCGATGTATTTCTCGCGCATCTCCTTCAGTTTGTCCATGTCAGCAATGAATTTCTTCTCCAATTCTTCTGAACCGGATATGGAGACATCTCCTTGAGTAGTCGGTGTGGCATAGGGGAACTCGGACCACATTTCCCGCACATCAGAAAACTTGAGACTTCCCGATTTTGCCAGCCGCTGACATGTCTGGGCACCCAGGTTCCACGCTTCTATGAAAGATCCCTCTCCCAGTTTGGTCACCTCCAAAGGAATCCAGAATCGCCCATCTCGTTCGACATATCGGCTCTCGTCAAGGCTGAAACCGAAGAAGCGGTCTTCGGTGACGCCTGATCCCATGTGAGTGCACCTCGACCGTATACGGTAACACTACGCGACTCCTCGATGGAAATCATCTGTTCGCCGACGGCGCATGAGAGGGAGACTTCGGCCTGGACGGGAATAGCGCCTTCTATGTCGAGGATTTCTTCGTCCAGGATGGCGTTGAGGGAGATCCGTTGAGAGGAGTGAGGTTCGAGCTGGACCTTCTGTTCGGTGGGTCTGCGCATGAGATCGGGGATGTAGAAACCGAGAGTAGCTTCTACGGGATTGGGATCGTCGTTGATCACGTGTGCAGAACCGATTGCTTGCTCCGAGTAGGTCTTGTAAAAGGATGCGAAGACGTTCTGAACTTTCAGCTCGGTGATCCAAACGGAACTGGACATCGGCTGATAGTAGACCTCGAGCGACACGGCTGCCGGTTTTTCTGAATATACCAGATCCCGATCTACAGCCAACACCATGAACGTGTAGTTTCCTACCGGGAGGTTTTGATACTCCACGCGCTTTGCATGTGTATTCTTCCAGTCGTTGTCGTACCCCGTCAATCGATACCGATAGATCATCGACTCGGGACGCGTCTTAAAGCTGATTCCATGAAACTCAAAGGCGATCTCTTTCTGAGAAAGTTCGGAGATATAGAAGAGCGTGATGACAGCACGTTCGGGCTCTGGCAGGTCCCGGACAGCGGCGAGGATCTGATCTTTCAGGTCTTTTTCCTCCACCCATTCGTCCGGTCTTTTCTCGTTTGAAACCGTTTCGAGCGCCTTCCCCCATTCGACCGTCGGCAGGTGTTTTCGCCGGGTGTGTCGGTTGCATTGTGTGAGGATCACCCGGCGAAACCAGCCTGGAAAGGCCGAAGGGTGCTGCAGCTTGGGCAAACTCAAATAAGCACCGATGAAGACTTCCTGAGCGACGTCTTCAGCCAGATGGAAATCGCTTAGCTGTGAGTAGGCGTACCCCACCGCCATGTCTTGGAATCGCCGGACAACGGTACTGAAAGCTGCCAGGTCACCTGTCTGGGCCTGTTTTACTAGGTCACCCAGTTCCTCCATATCCCATCCTTTATTAATCCAGAAGGCCTTCTACAGGTAAAGAGCCGGTTTGGCGCCGAGATCTTTGAGAAATGCCCTGATAATGCCCAAAAAAACACCTGCTGCGAAAGAAATACCAAAAATCAACTTGATATTGCGAAGATTGGTGAGGTTGATCAAGGAAAAAGCCGGCCGTTTCCAATCGGCTCGTTTCCACAGATTTTTCTGATCTACCTCTGAGCTACCCTTCAATCCAATCCACGTCTCAGCAGATTTTCCATGATCGTGGAAAATCCCGCCTTCAAAGTATCCCACATCTCTGCGATGTCATTTTCTAAGCCAACAGGAAGAGGATGTTGGGCTTTTCGTTCATGGTTATTCCCCTAAACGCCGCCGCCGCAGCAGATCGAGTTCAGCGACAGAGAACCGGCTGCACGCTGCATCACGCAGCCCTCCTGACGAACCCCATGCAGGACGGGGTCACGCTACCGCTGTGTGCCAACGGCAGCCAGCAAACCGCAACCCACCCAGAACACCACAGCCGCACACCACGGGCACAACCCGTGGACCGTGCCCGGGCCCGTGCGGAGACCCCGCCGCACGCAAGACACCACGCATTGACGTACCCGCTTTGAGATTCTTATACCCCCCTCAGCGGTACCCCAGCTCAGCGGTGATGTCCAGGTAGTACCTGATGGCCTCCGGTGGGACATTCCAGCCGATATCATTGCCGGAGGCCAGGAAGTAGCCACCGGACATCCTGGCCGTCTCCACCATGGACAGCACCATCTTCTTGATCTCGGCGCGGTCATTCTGCATGATGACGCGCACATCGCCTTCGCCGGCCAGGAGAAGTTCTCGCCGGCCTGGATGCCGAATCCCGGCACTATGACGGGAGGACCGAGCTGTTCCAGCAGTTGGACCAGACAGCGGCCTGATGTGCTCCCACATAGAGGCTGGATGCTGAATTCCCGCATTATGGTGTGATGTAGTTTATCGGTGGGGCAGTCGGCTGCGTGCGGCTGTCCCCTTACCTATCTATAGGAGGCTCTGATATGGGAGTTTACCAGAAGGTCAAAGGATAGGGCGAAGATCGAGGGGCCTATCAAACTACACCAGCTGCGACACGCCTTCTGCTCTCACGCTCTGATGCAAGGTATCGATCCAAGGACGGTGCAGAAGTGGATGGGGCATAGGGATCTCAAGACTACGCTTCGGTATGCCCACGTTTCGCCTGATCATGAAAGGTCTGCGATTCAGAAGCTCCAATACGAAAAGTGGACACCTATGGACACCAAGGCCGAAAATGGAGAGTAAACAAGGACTTACGCCAGGTGTCATAAAATGGCGTAAGTCCTTGTTTTTAATGGTGCCGAAGGAGCGGTTACAACCTAACGGAAAAACTCTGGTTTGTCCTGCCACCACCTCCCGCGAGTCGATTTCGGAGGTGCCAACCCGATTCGTAGTGGTTTCCACACCCAACCTCACGATGAAGAGGATGTTGGGACGGGACATTGTGGATTTTCTGTAAATTTCTGTGAAATAATAATTTAGCGGCGAGACTTTGTTCGTGCTGTCACCTGGACATGCTGAATTTCCTGGGGTACCGAACGTACCAAACCGCCAAATCCCCGGAGTACCGATCGTCTTAACGTTCAGATCCTCGGGGTACCGATCGTGAGCAGGACCGACAGCCGTACCAAAGTCTTCATGGAATTGACCCTGGGTAATGTTAGTCATAGTTTTTGTGTTGTGATATTTTTCCGCTTCGGCTCCTGTCCGGACGGGAGCCGGAGACGTCGCATCTCTGCCGCGACGGGCGAGATGCACCACTCCAAAACGTGCAAAGTGGGGACACACGAGATGTCGCAGCAATACGCTTTCGTTGGGTGTTATTCCGGATTTGCGCCAGGGCAGCTTGGCTGGGTCGGCTCAAAGCAACCCGGAGAAGGAATCCTTTCCTTTTCGTTCAGCAGTGCGGATGGCTCGCTTTCCCTAATTGGAAAGATTACGAAGCAGGATTCACCGACTTGGCTGGAGATTCACCCCAACCGGCGCTTTCTTGTTGCGACTCACGAGCTCTCCCACCATACGGGAGTGCCCGCCGGTACCGGTTTTGTGACATCGTACCAGATCCAGCCCGATGGTGCGCTCGAGAGGGTATGCACCCAGTCGACTGGCGGCCAAGGAAACACGTGTGCAACATTTGATCGGACGGGGCATTTTTTGCTCGTGACAAGGTATTGGGAGGGTGGCATCTCGGTGCTACCGTTCGACCCCGATACAGGAGCGATCGGCGAGGTTACAGCGCGGCCAGACCACACGGGCGCGGGACCGCACCCCCTACGTCAGTCAGCGCCTCATCCCCATGGTGTCCACGGCGATCCCCGAACGAACCTGGTGTACGCGATGGATTTAGGCACAGACAAGGTTCACCAGTACATCCTTGATATAGCGACGGGAACATTAGCGCCGCAGGGTGAAGTAGAGCTAGCCCCAGGGTGCGGCCCCCGCGGCATCAACTTCCACCCGTCACTACGGGTGGCGTACGTGAATTGCGAGCTTGACGGCACCGTCGCCGTATGCGCCGTTGACAACGACAAGGGGCTAGCGCCGGTGCAAACGGTGCGCTGCTATCCGGAAGGCTTCGAGGGGCGTGGCCACCCGGAGAATCTCGGCAAGGCTGATTTCTGGGGCGCCGAAGCTTGCTTGTCGGCCGACGCATCACACTACTACTACGTCTGCCGGGTCCACCAGAGCATTGCCGTATACACCGTGGGACTTGACGACGGTCAGTTGACGTATTCAAGTCGATGCGCGCTAGCGGCTAACTCTAACGCTCGGAACCTCACCCTCGACCCGAATGGAAAGTATTTGCTTGTGGCAAGCCAGGACGCGGATTGTGTTGAATGCTTCCGAATTGACCCAGAAACCGGTGCGCTCGAGCTTGCGCACACCCAGCACGCCCCTTGTGCCGCCGACGTCGCAGTCATCTGATTCCAATCCCGATTTTCGGTTGACAGGCGCAGGTGGTTTGGTGTCCAGCGTCGCGTCCCAGTCCTCTTTGGACAGCTCTTCGATGGTTTTGAACGCGCCCTTCTGCGCAGACTTGAACCACGGTATTAAAGTTTGAGGTAGTGCTCTATTGTCGCTCTATTTTGGCATGCTTTAGCCGCATTGTCGGTGTGTTGGATGATTCCTTTTTCGACAACGTGCAAGCGGTCGCTCAACGACAGGGCGAAGTCGAGATTTTGCTCGGCCAATATAATCGACAACCCCTCTGCCTTGAGTTGGCCGATCTGTTCACCTAGATGCTCGACAATCTGCGGCGCCAATCCCTCGGAAGGTTCGTCCAAAAGCAATAAACGCGGATTGCCCATCAGACAGCGGCCAATGGCCAGCATCTGTTGTTGCCCACCGCTCAGGACACCGCCCTTGCGTTCCATCAGATCACGCAAATCGGGGAATAAGGCGCAAACCCGTTCTTCGTCCCATGCATTGGCCTCGGTCTTGCGCCGACCGATATCGAGGTTTTCCCGCACCGTCAGATCGGGGAAGATGCCCCGGCCCTCCACGACAAAACCGATGCCCAGCCGCGCGACGCGATGCGGCGGCCATCCGGTGATCTCCTCATCGCGCCACAGCACGCGCCCCCGCTGTGGTGGCGTCAGCCCCGCGATACTGCGCATCGTCGTGGTCTTGCCGACGCCATTGCGCCCGAGCAGCGCCACCGCCTCACCCTCGTTTATCGCCAGCGAAATGCCGAAAAGCACCTGGCTCGAACCGTAGGAAACGTGTATTTCTTCAAGCCTTAGCATCGGCTGCCTTGCCCAGATAAACGAGCTGCACTTCTTTGTTCTGGCGGATCTCTTGCGGCTGGCCCGAAGCGATGATCTCGCCATGGTGAAGTACGGAAATGCGCTGTGCCAGGGAAAAGACCACGTCCATATCGTGCTCGGTGAACAATAAGGTCAGGCCTCGCGCTGCGACGATTTCTCCGATTAGCTGCATCATTTTCACCGTCTCCGCCGGTGCCATGCCCGCTGTGGGTTCGTCGAGCAAAAGCAGTTGGGGAGCGGCGGCCAGGGCAATGGCCAGTTCGAGCTGTTTCTGTTTGCCGTAGGCCAGATCTCCGGCGGCAGTATGCTCTGCGTCTATCAGACCAACCAGTTCAAGTAATTCACCCGTTTCCTGGCGATGCAACTCGGCGGCAGCGATGAACATATTAAAAGCCTGGCCCTGGCGGGCGATCAGTCCCACCTGCACATTTTGCGCTACGCTCATGCGCGGGTAGACATTGCTATGTTGAAAAGAACGCGCTATACCGCGTTTGACGATCTCGTGTGGCGGGCGGCCGGCCACCGACTGTTCCTTAAATTCCACCGTCCCACTGTCGGGTCGCAGGTGGCCCGTAATGAGATTAAAAAAGGTCGTCTTACCGGCGCCGTTAGGGCCGATGATCGCATGCCGCTCGCCCTGCTCGAGCACCAAGGAGACATCGCGTGTGGCAGCGAAGCCGTCGAAGGACTTGCACAACCTGCTAATTTGCAACATGCCTCAGGCCTTTCGCGACCGGCGCATTTTTTGTGCCAAACCCGCCAAGCCGTCCGGCAGGAAAAGCACGATAAGTATCAGTAGCGTACCCAATATGGCTGGCCAATACTCCGTGTACTGATTGATCGAAACTTCCAATAGGTAGAGCACCGCCGCCCCCAGCGCCGGTCCAAAAAAAGAATACATGCCGCCTAATAAGGTCATAATCAACACCTGGGCCGATTCGGTCCAGAACGCCGATTCGGTATACATGCCGCGGTTGTACATGGCAAAAAGTGCTCCGGCGATGCCGGCAAAAGTACCGGCAACGACAAAGGCCGCCAGGCGCATCTTGCGCACGTCGATACCGACGAAGCCGGTGCGCAGCGGATTTTCGCGCACCGCCACCAGCGTGCGCCCAAAGGCGGAATGGCAGATGCGCCACAGCGCCGCCACAGACAGGCCGACCACGCCCAGCGCAAAGTAGTAGAACGCCATTCTGTCTTCGAGTAAGGTCGGCACCCTGACGCCGATAAAGCCGTCGTCACCGCCGGTCACCTGATACCATTTGAAGGCCGCCGACCACACCAGCATGGAAAAGGCCAATGTCAGCATCGCAAAGTAGATATCGGTCAGCCGCACGCAGAAATAGCCGATTATCAGTGCCGCGCCTGCGCTGAGCCCTACGGCGGCAGGCAAACTGAGCCACAGTGGCCACTGGTAAGTGGTCAATAAAATGGCGCAGCTATAACCGCCAATGGCGAAATAGGCTGCGTGCCCAAACGACACATTGCCGGCGTAGCCGATCAGCACATTGAGGCTCAAGGCGAATAGTGCGTAGATGATGATCTCGGTCGTCAGATCGACCAGGTAGCGCGAGCCCAAAAGCGGGATGCAGAGCAGGGCCACGCCCACAACCAATAGCGCCAATATTCTGCTCATCTCAACCCTGCTCCCGGCCAAAAAATCCCCACGGCCGCCATAATAGCACCGCCAGCATCAGTGCGTAGGTGAGCACCATTTCCCACTCCGGCACCAGCACCGCTCCAAATACAGTCACCAGACCCAAAATCAAGGCACCCAAGAAACTGCCCCACAAACTGCCCAGCCCGCCGATGATGACGACGATAAAACATTCGATTACTATATTGGCATCCATACCCGGAGTAAGAGCCAGGCGCGGGGCGGCCAGGGCTCCTCCGATGCCGGCCAATGCTGCGCCGACGACAAAGACGCCACTGTAGACCAGCGGCACATTGACCCCCAAAAGGGCGAGCATCTCCCGGTTCTGCCGTGCCGCTCGCATGATCCGCCCCCAGCGCGTGCGCTCCAGACCCAACCACAGGACCAGGGCGACGACCGGCCCCAGGCCACAGAGGAAAAGCAGATACGCCGGGTAGTGGGCGATGCCCAGATCCACCGCCCGGCTCAGACCCGCCGGATAAGCTACGCTATATTGCTCGGTGCCCCAGATAAACTTGACCGCGTCGCCGAGGACCAGTACCAAGCCAAAGGTGAAAAGCAATTGCGCCAACGGGTCGCGCGCGTAGAGACGTCGCAGTAAACCGCGTTCTATTATCCAGGCCAAAAGCGCCAGGGCCAGGCCGGCGCCCAATACGCCCAGCCAGAAATTGCCCGCTTGTTCGACGATGGAATAACAGACATAAGCCCCCAACATAAAAAAGGCCCCATGGGCGAAATTGATCACCCGCAGGACCCCAAATATCAACGTCAACCCGGCGGCGATAATAAAGAGGTTCATGCCCAGGGCGATGGCATTGAACGTCTGTAGAAAGAGGAATGTTGGATTGCTCAGCATGGGCGACCGAGGTCAATCGCCCGAAATATAGGTTACCGGGTCCATTATTCTGAACTCGTGCTCGTCGGTCTTTTTCATCGGCCCCCAGAACTGTCCGGTGTTGGCCTGGTGCGTTTTGGCGTCGATGGTCCGTCGGCCCACAGGCGTCTCTATACTCAACCCTTCTAACGCCGCGATCAGCGCTTGTGTATCCACCGACTCGGCTTTGACTACAGCTGCCTCGATGAACTTCACTCCGATATAGGACAATATCGGCCAGCCGTCGGTATCTGGTCGCCCTTGCCGCCGGGCCAATTCCTGCTGGTAGCGCTTATGCAAAGGCGAAGCGTCGTGATACCATAGTTCGTAGGCGTTGCTCCACACATTGTCCGGATAATTCCCCTTCATCTTGCTGGCGATTTCGTGCGAAGCGATTTCCCCACCCGAAACGTATTTGATCTGCTCGAAAAAACCAAAGGGTTGAGCCTGCTGGGCAAAGGTGATAAAGGCCGCTCCCCACAGTCCGCTGACCACCCCCTCACACCCGGCGCCCATGATCTGGGCGATATAGGTATTGTAGTCGGTCGCCCCCAATTTGACCTTGAGATCGAGCACGATCTCCGCCCCGGCTGCTTCTTGCGGCAAAGCCTTGGCGATCCCAGCGGCCAGATCGTGCCCATAGGCGTAGTCGAATTGGATCTGGCAGAGTTTCTTTGCCCCCAATTGCCCTATCGTGCGCGCGATGCCTCTGCCCTCTATATCGGTATTGGGCGCGGTCCTGAAAACGTATGGGTGTAGCTTGCTGGTCGTCATGTGAATGGCTTTGGGAATAGTGGCGATGTAGATTACTTTTTCGCGCCGGGCCACTTCGGAAATCGCCAACCCGACGGCCGCAGAGAGTCCTCCCATGAGGACATCTACGCCCTCTTTGGTGATCAATTCCTTGGCGGCCGCCGATGCGGCTGCCGGTTTTAGTTTGGTGTCGCGCGCAACAGTCACGATGGGAGTCTTGCCGCCAATGCCGCCCATCGCATTAATCTCTTCCACCGCCATATCGTGACCGAGCATGGCCGACGTGCCATATACCGCTCCAGAACCGCTAGTGGGGTACAGCACCCCAATCTTGATTGGCTCCACAGCCCACCCCCCCTGTCCCAATGCAACTATCAATAAGACCGCGACTCCTATCTCGGCAATTTTCCTCATCTCTATTTTGTCCCTTCTCTTTTAGTAGCGGACATTTTCCGTGGACATCCCAATCGCCACGATCTCCGGCTGCTCATCCCCATCGATAAAGGACTCGGGCTTCCGAACCGCAGCCATTAGAAAGGTCAATCACTGGAAGGCAGGATCTCAACTTCGTAGAAAATGGCGCTCGACTCCGTGGCCAACTCGAGGTAGTCGGCCTCAACTGGCTCCTCAAACTTCAATTCGACCCAAGCGTTTTCCACAAGTTCGAAATTGACCGCCCCTCCTACTACCCTGGCTTGGCCGGCTTCGGTCTGGCCGTCCTCATCTAGATAGGCTCCCTGGTAAGCAGTGACCTCATAGATCCCCCCGTCTGCCCCCACAAAGAGGCGCAGTCCAGCGACAAGATGAAGTTGCTCAAACTGGAAGGTCAGATCGCCTTTACCGGGCCAAATAAAGGGCTTACCCGGCCCATTCCCCGGATAGAGCCCGTCCACCAAATGGCCTATTTCGCCCTCATAGTCATTGTAACCCTGCGTAGCTCTCGTCACTGCGTCAGGCGCTAAATTCGCTCCATTCGCTACATTCGCTACATTGACACTTTCCTCCAACAAATAGCAGCCGTTCAGCAACAGAAAGAATATCCCATACCCGATATATTTCCGTTTCATTTTTACTCCATTTCGGCGGTCTACGGTTTGACTAACTCAATGCCTGAGCCTGTGCCTAGATTGCGGCTATAGGCTTTGTCGATGGGATTGTTCCAGTGTTCGTGGACTCCCAAACTGCTCAGGGGTACACCATCGCCATCGGGGTCGTAGCTCGTCCCAGAAGGCGGATTGTGTGCCGAGGCCGCTTCGTGCAAGTAGTTGTCGACTGTGCCATAGACGTTCTCCTGGGTAGGTTCGGTGCGTAGAAAATCCAGACAGACCGACTCGATGGCAACGCCGTCCTGGGAGAGGAAGAGACTAGAGGTCCAATCGCCGTTAAAGGGGGGCGATTGAAAGCGGTGCCGGGTTTCGAGATGGTCGTTTTCCATGCCGGTGGCGTAGAGGCCGTCGACCATAAAAAGTAGCGTCTTCTCCCCTAGGTGTTGGTGGCCCATCAGATCCACTATGGGATTGTAGGTGCTCATGGGACGCTCGTAGGACTCCCATCTGCGGTTGCCAATTTTGTAATCGTGTACGGCAATGTAAGGGTGGAGCCCGGCAGCTTGAGGTGCTGTTTGCCAGGGGATGCCACCTCGGTCTGCTCGGCTGACCGATATGGAGCCAAAATGATTTTTGGCGCAAAAGGAGACACCCACCAAGCGGTGGCCTTTAAAATTGCCCACATTGATCACATATTCGGCTTGTGTGACACAACGGGGCAAAAATGTGGGATTGCCACCACCGTGCTCTAGCGTTAGCTCCTCCGACCAGTGAACCATGACGGAAGTGTCCCGTTCGTATTGCTGCCGTCCAGGGCCTCCTTCCCAATCGATAAAGCGCACACCTGGGAAAGCGGCCTGGACGGGATTGAGCAAAGTTTCGGGGATGTACTTGGTGATGTCGTAGAGGGCAATTTGCGCCGGGGGCACGCCAGCCACTTCTACCAACTGGCGCAAGAGCGCCAGGACCAACTGCGGCGACGGGTAGAGCGCATTTTTGTAGTGCTTGTAAGAACGCACCTGGTTGAGGTTTAGTTTTATAGCTATATGCTCGCCTGGCTGATAGGCGACGGGCCCTTTGCCGCGGCGGGTATTGAAGTCCTCAAAGAGCGCTTGCCAAGCAGCTTGGTCATTGCTTTTTCCCGCGAGCGTTTGCAAAGAGCGGGACAACATGGAGGCGACGATCTCATGATCGGTATTTTTCGCTTGCCACCAGGTGTTTTCCGCTTGCCAAAAATGGCCGCTTTTGCCGTTCCAGCTGGTGGCATCGGCATTGTGAATCCATACCACGCGTCCCGGGTGGATTCCCCGTCCTTTCCCGACCGGATCGTTGGGCGCATCAATCGGAATAAAGGGAGATTCGTCGGTGGCCGAGGCATTCTCGGCTGGCGTGCCGATATAGGTGACACCCAGTACGAAGATTGCTACGGCAAAACTTACCATACCCAGCACGTACCGGGCCTGATGCATCCGCTCCTGGGCCCGGCGGAAGAAGAGGAAGGAGGTGACAATTCCTACCAGCCAGAGGACAAACCCGGAGGCAATGGGGAAAGTAGCCCGTTGACAGGGATACCCCGCCCGGCTGGGTTTGGGTATGACTCTGATCAGGAACCAGACCAGTGAGAGAAACCCGACAAGCGGGAAAGCCCACCTCAATTTTCCGATCTTACTGAAAAGAGCCCTCGCTCTTCCGAATTTATCCCCGACTCCCATGTAACTTCTCCTTTTTTAAAATCCTAAAAAAAAGTAGAAACTTATATAACCGTTTCGCCAAGGTTGAAGGGCTCGATATAGCAGGATTCAGCCCGAGCGTTGTCTCTGTGCATCCGGTGCGTTCGTAAGCTTGGGAAACTTAAACGTCTTTAGGTTTTTCTCTAAAGACCGTCTTATCTGTAATTCCACCTCTCGTCCTGCGCTCCCCCCATCCCCAGCAGCGATCAAATCCACCAGTTCACGGTGATTGGCAATAACACGCTCGTTGTTTCGCGTACCGTACATTTTGTCGCGCTCAGCCAGCACAAAAATGGCGCCTAAAACAGAGTCCAGAATCTTCAACAGGTACGCGTTGTCGGCCAATCTCCAGATGATCCGGTGCAGGGCCGTATCACATCTAGCCCAATCGTGCGCGTCCCCATCAACTGCTGCCTCTAGATCACGCAATGCGGCATAGAGTTCTTCCCGGTTCGCGTCGGTCACATTGGCGGCTGCCTGTTCGGCCGCTACCCGTTCCAGCGTCCACCGTAGCATGTGAATATCCCGCACATCCTTCTCGGTGAGTTCGATAACAAAGCGCCCGGTCGATCTAAAAACAACCAGCCCTTCGGTCTCCAAAACCATCAACGCATCCCGCGCCGGAGAACGGCTGATACCCAGCAACTCGGAGACATCTCGTTCCGTCAGCTTGGTTCCTTCGGGAATCTCTCCACTGCTGATATAGGTGCGCAGCGTGTCCGCAGCACGATCCTTTAACAGGCTGCGCTCCAACGACATATCCACATCCAGAATATCCGGCAAGCCGGACAGGCGGTTCTGCGCCAGCATCATATAATTTCCTTGCTAAATTATGACATATGGCACATGGTATACCAAAAAAATAGCGCCTCAAATATTCCCGGTCAAGAGAAACCCATAAAGGTATACGGAACCCCATCTAGTAAGATTGGGAAGGTCTCCTTTTGAATTGACTGTATTATTTCGTATAGTGTGTAGTATGCGGTATGTGGTATACCAAAATAAATCATTGAGCGGACCTAAGAGTTAGCCAGTTACGATGTGAGTATTTTTTTGTATAAACTCTTCCGGGCTGATATAGCCCGATTGGGCGCTATCCGAGGGCTGCTCAGAGGTGGGTGAAATTTTCCGCCGGTCTTCCAACAGCGAGCAGTAAAGCTACGAGTCCAGCGGCTTTTTTTGGCGGACATAATCTCAACTACGGGGAAGCGAACAAATAGAGAACGGGATGCAAATTATGCAACGACGTGGAAGCGGGAAGATGCAACAGAAGGATCGTAGCTGTCGGGCTTGTCTTTTGGATTTCTCCAATCTTATAAGGCACCTGGGTTTCTATGTTGGTCTGTGTGTCCTGTTCACGTCAGCTTGCGCCAATCAAGACGGTAAGCCTCTGCAGGCTCATATGCTTCAGGCTCCGATGCCATGGCCCACGGTCGCTTGGTCCGCAGCCAACCCCGAAGCCGTAGGCATGGACGGCGCAGCGCTGAAGGAAGCGGAGCAGATCTATCCGCGTCTTTTTCCTAGCGGCTACAGCTTGCTCGTCATTCGGCACGGGTACCTTGTATCCGAGTCCTACTTCCATGGTCAAACCGCCAAGACCCCCAATCATGTTTATTCCATTACCAAGACGTTTGTCGCGACGCTGTTGGGGGTCGCCTTACAGCAGGGGTGGATTCACGACGTGCACCAGCGCGTGGCTGATCTGTTGCCCGAATACTCGGTTCACCCGGAGCTCGCGGCATTGACTCTGGAGGACGTGCTGACCCACCGCTCGGGCGTGCGTAACCACAGGAGCTTGGCAGACGTAGACCTATTCCTTAAAGAGGAGCCCAAAGCGCCTCCCGGCACGGTCTATGAGTACAGCAACTTTGCGCCGCACCTGCTAACGGCCATTCTGGACAGGCAAGGCAAACAAGGGACGACGGGTGCTGCGTCTGATGTCCCTGCCCTGGCACAAGAACATCTATTTGGCCCCCTGGGTATTAACGTTACCGAATGGAGAAAGGGCCCCCACGGGGTTCCTGAAGGGGCCAACGGCCTCCATATGACGGCCAGAGATCTGGCACGCCTCGGTTACTTGTTACAGCGGGGCGGGCATTGGGAAGACAAACAACTGCTGCCGCCCGGGTGGGTACAAGCGGCCACGGAACACAGAGTGCCGGTCGATCGCCAAAAGGGTTACGGATACCTGACCTGGGTTCGAAGGCGCTCGGACGTCGTGCGGATCGCACAGGGCGATCAAGACGTGCATGGCTACTTTGCTTACGGGCACCGCGGGCAATTTGTCGGCGTGTATCCCGAGTTAGATCTCTTGGTCGTGACCACGGCCGACGCAACGGATCCCACGCGGGACACGTTTTTCGTACCCGATCTGTTGCATGACTTTGTACGCCGATTTGTCTTTCAAGCGGTCACCCACTCACACAATGCGCCGGTGGAGAAGTAACGACCTTTCTCCCTGAAAAACCTCTGCAATCAGATGCTTCTGGAGGCTTCGTGGACATTTGTGGACATTTAGCGAACTCGAACCAGCATTCCGCCTGATACCATCTTTGCCGAAAAGGAGTAGAGCGATGACCCTATTTTTCGTTCTTTTCGTTGCGGCGCTCAGCTTAGCGACCGTGCTCTCCGCCCAGAACACCTCCGAGGTCTATATGTCGGCTGATCGGCCGCGCGCCCTGGCGTTGATCGGAGATCGCTACCACTCGCCGGTCCACATCCGTGAGGGACTGAAGGGCCCGCTGGCGCTTGAGAACGTCCCGGTCGTCTACATCGAGAACCATGAGGCGCTGACCGCCGAGGCCCTGAAGAACTTCGATCTGCTGATCTTCTACAAGGACGGCATGATCTGGCCGAACGGCTACGAGAGCGGCTCGCAGGTGATTTGGATGACCGACGAGCAGCAGCAGGCCATCTGGGACTTCGTGCACAACGGTGGCGCGTTTCTAGCGCTGCATAACTCGCACGGCATCTATCCGGAAGGCGGACTCTACTACGAGCTCTTCGGAGGGGACTACGGCGGCCATCCGGCTCCGGAAGAGTTTACGATCCGGATCGAGAACAAAGATCACCCGATTACCGCCGGCGTCGAGGACTTCATGACCTTCGACGAGCAGCACACGAGCAAGTACTATCTGGACCGCGAGCACTTGCTGCTGCGAAATATCTCGAAAGCGAACAAATCCGCCCCGGCTGGCTGGTGGCGGGAGCTAGGAGAGGGGCGATTTTGCTACCTCGCACCCGGACATACGCCGGAGGCGCTGGGGCACCCGATGATGCAGCGGCTGATCCGCAACGCGGTGAGGTGGCTCACGCGGATGGACCAGTAGCCGGCTCCTCGGCGCCGCCCAGGCGATCTCTCCGCATCCGGAAATATTCCGAAAGTATCCTGGAACGGGATGTAGGGGAATGGGACCTTATGGGATTCTGGTGAGAGCCAGGTCTCGGGCTCTGTCTTCCAGAAAATGGGGGCAACGGCAACTGCGAAAAGAAAAATGATGATCCAAAAAAAGATGTCAGGGGGAGACATTCGACCCGCTGGCAAGCGAACCGGCGTTCAATGTACCGTAGAAATTTGGTTTTTTTCGGTTTCAATCGGTGATAATTGGGGGCAATCGACCTGAAAAAAATATAGAAGCGAGGGAGGACTTTGGATAGCAGAAAATGGATGGGGAAGTATAGATGAAGAGATATAACTATATATAAAAGAAAAATCTTAAGAAGAATGAAAAGAAAACGCCCCGAAGGACAAAAGAGGAATCCTTCGGGGCGTTTTTAATGGCGGGACCGACGAGACCAGTTCCTGGTAGAGTATATTGAGCCCAACCCGGGAGTCTTTCAATGCCCGCCTACGACAAGAGTGTCTCAACGCCCACTGGTTTCTGTCATTAGAGGAAGCCCAGCGGGAAATAGAAGCCTGGAGACGGCATTACAATCAGGAGCGCCCCCATAGCTCATTGGGGGATTTGACGCCCGAAGAATTCGTCCAGATGCACCAAAATACCAGCTGATTTTCTCGCGCTGAGTGGGCCTAAAAACGGTAGCGGACCACATTAAAAAAAAGGAATAGGACCATGGCTATATCTCGTAAATTTCAGTTCGTGATGTTTGTTCTTTTTTTAACGTCGGCACTATGCAATTCTGCCTCGGCCCAATACAAGCGTTGTGCGGTGCTGGTAAAGGAAGGAAAATTCGTCACCTCCGATCAGATCTCGGCCAAGGAGCCCGGACTGTACGGACCGAAGGACAACCTTGACGGGCCCGCCTTGGAAAACAAGTATTATGCCCCCTTCTGCCCGGTGATGGGAAGTCACATCTATCTCGACTGTATCGGCAAACGCCAGCATGTGCCGGTGCTGGCGAGTTTCGGCACGGACACCAAACGGCACTACCGTCATGCCTGGGGGGAGGATATCTGGAGATCCGGCGGTTCGCCCAAACCCGGAACGGCCTGCTTTGGCGCCCTAGTAAACGGCGAGGTGGTTTCTCCCCAGTGGGACAACATCAAGAGTTTGAAGATTGAGATCGTTTCCGACAAGCCTGAAGACACCGAGATCAAATTTACCTTCAAGGATTGGCAGGTGGGTGGCAAAACCGTTAACGCCGTGTGGACCCTGTCCACGCACTGGGAAGCCCGCTGGATCAAACACCGATTTCAAGTTTCCGCAGACTTCGGGCACGCCCTGGTCTTCGGCACCACGAAACACCTCGGCGACGATGGCTATGTGAAGGACACCGCCAAAGCCACTCTGCATGGCCTGGGAATCGAGCACACCTATGACAGCCTAAATGATAGACAGTCGCTCATTGCCTTAAAGTCCGCCCAGGCCAATTTCAAAGGATACTTCTCCAATACTATCCTGACCGGCATAGTGACAGCTCCGGACAAAAACGGCCTGGTCACCGCCTGGCATCTCGTCAGTTGGGCCGAAGAACCCGCTCCCCTCTTTAAGCAAGAGAACTGGCAAAGCCTATTGTTTAAAGGGGCTCAATCCGAATTCTTCAACGGTGAAATGTTGTGTTTTTTCTGCTCGCTATAAATAGTACATGACAAGGCCATAGATCGTACCCTACGCTTGGTGCAGCCAACATCAAGCATTCCCAGTAAGGGA
>Ga0233431_1001162_pt1 | contig 47615 bp, 41 predicted proteins | sample SI_118_April2016_FD_179867 | JGI IMG/M metagenome (GOLD analysis project Ga0233431, IMG submission 179867) | Seawater microbial communities from Saanich Inlet, British Columbia, Canada - SI_118_April2016_200_MG | ecosystem: Environmental > Aquatic > Marine > Inlet | place: Canada: British... | reverse complement strand
TCCCTCTTTCAGGTTGGCATCCTGAATCGCCCTGTCCGCTACACTCATCATCAGCAATTGCTGGGGAATCATAGATTCCACTTCGTTGGGGGGAATTTTGTAGCGCAGCACATCGAGACTGAAATCTTCAATAAATGCCCCTCTGGGGGACTTTCCCTCTTTAAAACCAAAATCAGCTAAGAGGTTTGTCCGGTTTTCGATCCCTTTCCAGCGTTTGGCAGGTAGTGCTCTGAATTGCTGTTTTTTTGTATAGAGCGCATAATCAAACGCATCCAAACCGTTACTCGCTCCGAAATGAGCATCCATACCGACGATGACCACCGATGGCAGAGGTTCTTTTTTCTGGCGGCGTTTTCTCTTCAGTTCTGCGTTTCTTGACTTCAGCACCTGCTTTTCGTCCTGCCTTTCAAAAATCATGTGGGCATTGGTCCCGCCGAATCCGAACGCGTTGACAGCACCGTACCGGGTTGATGCGTTGCCCGGCCAGACGGTGTTTTGCCTGACAACCTGCTCCGCAGATATCACCGCTGCGGGAGACGAAACCGGATCAAGCAGGTTGATGGTGGCAGGGATCTGCTCCTCCCCCAGACTGAGAATCACCTTGATCATGCTAGCCATACCGGCCGCAGTCAGCAAATGGCCGAAATTGGCCTTCACGGAACCGATCAGTGGATTTGCGTTGTACCGACCGAAAAACTGTTCCAACGAGGCGATCTCCTCAGGATCCCCTATCGGTGTCCCGGTGGCATGGCATTCGATATAGGAGACGGCATCCGGCTTCACCTGGCTGTCAGCATAAGCTCGTTCGTAGGCCAGTACCTGTCCCTGAGCACTGGGGCTCAGTACTGATTTGCCTCTGCCATCGTTTGACAGTCCGATACCGCTGATGGTGGCATAAATTTTATCTTTATCCTGCAGTGCATCATCCAAGCGTTTCAGGACCAGCATCCCGGCCCCCTCTCCGGATACCAAACCCTCTGAATGACGATCCAGGGGTCGGCTTTCATCATTTTCAGAGTAGGCTGTGAAGGTGGAGAAACCCATATTCACAAAAAACGGATCACCGGCACTGACTGCACCGGCCAGCATCATATCCGCTTTTCCATGCTGCAGATAGTCACAAGCGATCTTGACTGAATAGAGGGACGACGCACAGGCTGCATCAATTGAAAAATAGGCGCTGGAAAGTGAGAGGGCTTTCGCCACCAAAGCCGAGGGATAACCGGAGATCCTGCTGTTGATGAAATCTGCCTGCGTGCCCTCCGAACCATCCAGCAGATGCAATCCATCCAGTCCGGTCAGTTTCCGGGCCGCGCCTTCAATAGCAGCGTGATATATAGGCAGGTTGAGCCTGTTGGAAGATTTGGTTGGAAACGAGAGGTTTCCCAGGATAACACCGCACCCGGAGCGAGAAGCCGGATCCTGCAAATAACCGGCGTCATTCAGCGCTTCCCGTGCGACATAGAGGGACCATTGATAGATATCGTCCAGATTTTCCAGCTCTGATGCAGGCAGGTCAAAAAGAGAGGGGTTAAAGGAGAAATCCTGAATATATCCCCCCCTCACACTATAATATTTATCTGTTTCACCCTTCACCGGGCTGTAATACACTGCGGGATCTGCTCCCATCTGTTTTTCTGTCGGCAGAGAGGTAGAATCTCTGTTTTCATACAGATTTTTCATGAACTGACCGGGAGTTTCAGCGCCCGGAAAAAGGCATGACATCCCGATGACAGCTATTTTTTGCATCAATTTTTCCTCTGTTTGCTTACCGCAGTGAACAACCTCTCCTGACCCCATCCCGAATTCCAAACAGTTTACCTTAAATCGGGGATTCGGGAAACCGTCAATCAGCTCCCTCCGACCAGGGCGATTTCCGGCTCTGTAGCCATATCAAAACTATTGAAGTCCACTGAGACAACCTTGGAAATACCTGGCTCCTCCATTGTCACGCCAAAAAGCGCATCGCCAATTTCCATGGTTTTTTTATTGTGTGTGATGATGACAAACTGCGAATTCTGAGTCAGCAGTTTTACATGTCGGTTGAACCGTTCATTGTTTGCTTCATCCAACGGCGCATCTACTTCGTCAAGCAGACAGAAGGGGCTGGGTTTTATCATAAAAACAGAAAAAACCAGCGCAATCGCTGTCAAGGCTTTTTCACCACCACTCAACAATGTCATATTCTGCAGTCTCTTTCCGGGGGGCCGCGCAATGATCTCCACTCCCGATTCCAGCAAATCAGCATCGTCGGTCAGCTCCAGGTAAGCCTCACCGCCTCCGAATAGCTGTGGGAAGATTTTGCTGAACTGCTGGTTGATCTGATTGAAAGCCTCCCTGAATCGTCGTCGAGATTCCTGATTAATTTTACTGATCGAATCTTCCAAAGCGTTGATACTCTGCTCCAGATCTGCCGACTGGGTTATCAGAAAGTCGAGTCTCTCTTTGAGGGTGTCGTACTCTTTTTTTGCTGCCAGATTGACATCGTCCATGCGCCCGATAGCCCCTTTCAACAAAACCATCGCTTCGGCTTCGGCTTCAATATCAAACTGCCGGACATCGAAGGTTTCGATCAGCTCATCCGGGGCAATTTGATTCTCCGCATAGAGATTATCCGCAATATTTTTTGCTTCCTGGGTCAACTGAGCCAGACGAATATCCAATTTATGGTTTTTCTCCATCAAATTGGCCTTTTTTTTCTGCTCCCTGGTGATTGACGCCTGAATCTCTGCGAATCGAATGCGATCTGTTTCAATTTTATCATTTACCTTTTTCAGCTGCGTTTCCACATCGCTGAGCAACTTCAAATGTTTAGGCAGCGCATCATTTGACTCCGTCAGTGAGGAACGGATCAACTCTTTTTTATCCTTTGTCTCAAGGAACCGGAGTTGAATCTCCGCTTGCTGGTCTATTCGCTGTTGCAGGTCTTCTTCCAGCCGCTCTTGCATCAGCAGGTTGTTTTTCTTTTTTTCTTCCAGACTGGCCAGATTGATTTTCAGAACCTGCAACTCTTCCGTGTACTCTTGTTTGTCCAGTTTTACCGTATCGATCAGGGATTTCAGCTGTTGAATTTCTGCCTGAATAGCCCCATGTTTTTCCTGGTTTTCGGCATCCGTAAGTGAAAGTCCGGCAATTTTTTCTTCAAATGTGGTCCGGGATTTCTGGAATTGTTCACGCTGCTCAAGCAGAAGCTTTTGATGACTCAACAAACGGTTCTTCTCCAGTGTCTTGGCATCCAGCCCCTTTTCGGCACTCAGAATCTCCAGATCCAGATCGATCATCTCTTTGCGATAGCGGGCCAGATTCTGTTCATGCTCGTTACGAACTAACAACACCTGGTTCAACCGATCCCCCGTAATCTGCAGATCCTTCGTAAATTGAACCTGGCTCTCTTCCAGTGTGGTAAGCTCTTCCTGTCGTTTGAAGAACAGTTCAGCCTGGTTTGCTTTTCCGGGTTTGCCCAGCAGAAAAATCTTGGCCCGCGTCATAATCGCCGCATCGGGGTCGATCAAGCCGTTAGACCCCAGCAGTGTTTTCGGGCTGAGTTTGAAAAGCGGCAAGTCCACTAATTGAAACGAATCCGCCAGCGGCACCGAAACGGATGGGTCTGATTTGCTTTGAATCCAGCGCCGGTTATCGCCATTTTCTCCCGTATGAGCGGGCTCAATGAGATCGATAAAAAATAGCTGCAGCTGTTCAACCTCCAACTGGTTGACTATTTCGACAATGTCCTGCAACTGGTTCACCGATGAAAAAACCAGCAGGTTGAAATACCGGTTTAAAAAAGCGGTTGTCTGGGGCATCGTTTCTTCAGGGGGCGCAACCAGCTCGGCCAGTGTGCCTTCGAATCCAATCTTCTCAGCCTGCAGCGGATGATTATCCAGATAGTCAAGAAAAACTTTCGTTGCGGAATCATAGACCTCGTGGCTATGGATCAGCTCCTGGAGAGAATGGTAGCGATTTTCTGCTTGATTAAGTGACTGGGTGAGCTCTTGAAGTTTATCCCGGTAAGCTTTTACCTGCTGAGCCAGATCTTCAATGACCGCCTCAATCGATTCGATGCGGTCCCCGCAGAGGTGTTTCGCGGCTCTCTTTTCATCCAGACTTTTTAAGGCAAGTTCCAGGTGGCCATCCAGATCCAGACTCTCTGCCTGCGCCTGGTCCAGCTGACTTCTGGTTGAAATCTCACCCTGATTGATTTCCTCAAGTCGTTCCCGGGACTGTTTCAGCTGATTCTGATCGTCATTCATTCTTTTGACCATCTGCAGCTCTTCCGACTGGTTTTTCTCCAGATTTGACCGTTTATCGACCAGCTCACGCTCCTTGACCTTTTCGAATTCCAGTAAACGATTTAACTGGATAGTGATCTCCGCGACCTTTTTTTCAAAATTTTCACTATCCTTTTTATAACTGACAATTTGGAATTCGATGGTTTTTATCTGGCGGCTGATCAATTCATTCTCTTCCAGCCCTTTTTTCTGCCACTCATCCAGGTTTTCGATGGCCACCCTGTCTGTTTCCAGCTTACTCTCCAGTTTTATAATCCCTTCTTTGTGGGTCTGGATGGTCCGCCTGAGGTCTTCCTGTTCAGCCTCTTTCGTTGATAACTCCAGCTGACGCGACGCATTCTGCACATCCAGGGTTGCGATGGAAGTGGCCAGCTCTTCACTGGAGAGTTGGTTTTTCTGCAAAGAAGCCGTAATTTTGTTGATGTCCTCTTTCAGGTAAAACCAGCGTGTTGCGGCCGTACATTGCTGCAATCGTTCCAAACGAGCCTTGGTGTGGATATAAATCTCTGCCTGGGCGACCTGCTCCCTGAGAGTCTCTTCCTGTCGGTTCAGTTCGGCAATGATGTCTTCAACCCTGAGCAGATTTTGCTTGGAGGCGGCAAACTTCCTTTCGGCTTCTTTACGCTTGACCTTGAATTTAACGATCCCGGCTGCCTCATCGATGATAGATCTTCGATCTTCCGCCCGACTGGTGACGATCTGATCGATTTTTCCCTGCTCAATAATTGAGTACCCTTTACTACCGATCCCGGTATCCATGAACAGTTCACGGATATCTGTCAGTCGGCAGGCGGTTTTATTGATAAGGTACTGACTTTCTCCGCTTCGATAGAGACGGCGGGTGGCAGAAATCTCCGAGAACTCGGCATATTTTGGGATAGTGTCGTGTTCGGGGTTGGAAAAAACCAGTGTGACCTGGGCCATACTGACCGGTTGTCGAACGCTGCTGCCATTGAAAATGACATCCTCCATGCTGCCACCACGCAGATGTTTGGCACTCTGCTCTCCCAGAGTCCAGCGAACGGCATCAACGAGATTGCTTTTCCCGCAGCCGTTCGGACCCACGACAACCGAAATGCCATCCTGGATAAAACTCAAGACGGTCTTATCACAAAATGATTTAAATCCGGAGATTTCGAGGCGAAGCAACCGCATGGTTTTTATTTCTTATGAATTGAGAGAATTGAAGAACTGCCGGATTCAGAGTTTGAAATTTTCTCCCAGATAGACCTTTTTGGCCATCTCGTTATTGATGATATAATCCGGTGTGCCTTCGACCATGATTTGCCCGTCATTCATGATATAGGCCCTGTCGGTAATTCCAAGGGTTTCTCTGACATTGTGATCAGTGATGAGGATGCCAATATTGCGCCCGGCCAGTTCCCGGATCACCTCCTGTATATCCAATACTGCGATAGGATCGACACCTGCAAACGGTTCATCCAGCAGCATGAATTTCGGACGTGTCACTAACGCTCTGGCTATCTCCACCCGCCTTCTTTCACCACCAGAGAGAGAGTAGCCCTTGTTTTTTCGGATATGATTGATCCGCAGCTCATCCAGTAGCCGGTCCGTGGTTTTTTCCTGCTCTTTTCGAGTTAATTTCAGCGTCTGTAAAATTGCGAAGAGATTATCTTCAACGCTCATCTTTCTGAAAACAGACGCTTCCTGGGGCAAATATCCCAGACCCCGACGCGCCCTTTTGTACATGGGCAGTGACGTAATATCCTGATTATCCAGCAAAATCTTTCCAGAATGGGGTCGGATAACCCCTACGACCATATAAAAACTGGTCGTCTTCCCGGCACCGTTTGCGCCCAGAAGCCCGACAACCTCCCCCTGAGAGATATTAAAGGACACATCTTTGACAACGGTACGTTTGTTGTAGATTTTTGTTAACCTGGTGGTTTCAAGTTGCATGCAGCCTAAATTTCGAGAACGATACCAGCAAAGCAGTTGATAAATTATGCAATATAATAGCGCTCATCTATGACTACTATTTTGCAGTAGCTTTGTATAGATACGATTTAAATAGACATTTATTACATATAGTTAAAATTCAAAGCCAGTTTTCTCTGGGTTTCATTCAGTCTGCAGAATTCCACTGCTCAAAAAGGTAATCTTCAAATCCATCAAACTTAGCATGATTTCAATCAAAGTGTTCGTGTTTCATTTTTGACAGGATCAAAGCTGGTTTGGTAACAGTTATTATTAGGTTTACTTTTTAAGAATAAGCAACGGAAACCGCATATAAAAAGCGTTTACCAATTGTGTTTGGAAGTGGGGAAACCTCATTTTCGGTTGGGTTGCCCAAAATAGTTTTCAATTCTGAAGTCAGGATCTTGAAAACAAAAATTTATAACTTTTAACTGAGGAAAAAACATGGCTACAGAAAAAATCAGGTGGACTATTGTTGATGAAGCCCCAAGATTGGCTACATACTCTTTGCTCCCGATTATACAGTCATATATCAGCGGATCTGGTGTAGAGATCGAAACCAAAGACATCTCTCTCGCCGGTAGAGTTCTCGCCAACTTCCCTGAGAATCTGACTGAAGACCAAAAACAATCCGATGACCTGGCATTTTTGGGCGAGCTGGCAAAAAAACCGGAAGGTAATATTATCAAGCTGCCGAATATCAGCGCCTCAATTCCACAGCTGAAGGCCGCAATTGCAGAGCTGCAAGCAAAAGGCTACAAGGTTCCGGATTATCCGGAAGATCCCCAAAACGATACCGAAAAAGAGATCAAAGTCAGATATCAAAAGAACCTGGGAAGCGCTGTCAACCCTGTTCTGAGAGAAGGTAACTCAGATCGAAGAGCTGCTGTAGCCGTCAAGGAATTCGCTAAAAAGAACCCACACAAGATGGGTGTCTGGAGTCCAGATTCCAAAACCCACGTTGCTTCCATGAAGGGCGGTGACTACTTTGGCAGCGAGATATCCATGACGATGGAACAAGCGGGTGATGTCAAGATTGAGTTCGTTGGAACAGATGGCAGCACACAAGTACTGATGGAAAAACTGCCACTGGAAGCCGGCGAGATCATTGATGCTGCTGTCATGAGCAAAAAAGCCATCCGTGAGTTCTATGAAGAATCAATGCAGGATGCCAAAGCCAAAGACGTTTTATTGTCTCTGCACCTTAAAGCGACCATGATGAAGGTTTCAGACCCCATCTATTTTGGTCATGCAGTTTATGTATATTTCAAAGATGTGTTTGAGAAACATGCGGCTACATTTTCAGAGCTTGGTATTACACCGAATATGGGACTGGGCGACCTATACCTGAAAATCGAAAAACTGCCTGCTGACAAAAAAGCTGAAATCGAAGCAGACATTGCAGCCACATACGAAAAACGTCCTAGGCTGGCCATGGTGAATTCTGACAAAGGGATCACTAACCTACATGTTTCCAGTGATGTGATTATTGATGCCTCAATGCCTGCCATGATTCGCGAATCAGGCAAAATGTGGGGATGGGACAACAAACTGTATGACACCAAGGCCATGATTCCGGACAGAGCCTACGCCAGCGTCTTCCAGTCAACCATCGAAGATTGTATCAAGAACGGTGCTTTTGATGTCACAACCATGGGAACTGTACAAAACGTTGGTTTGATGGCGAAAAAAGCTCAAGAATACGGATCACATGACAAGACCTTTGAAGTTCCTGCAGCTGGAACAGTCAAGATTGTTGACGCTTCAGGCAAAGTACTGCTTGAGAAAGCGGTTGAAGAAGGTGATGTTTTCCGTGGTTGCCAGGCGAAAGATGCTCCGATTCAAAACTGGGTGCAACTGACTGTGAACAGAGCCCGTCTGACTGGTTTCCCTGCTGTCTTCTGGTTAGACAAAGAGAGAGCCCATGACGCGGAACTGATCAAGAAAGTAAACAAGTATCTGCCAGACAACGATACAACAGGTCTGGAAATTCATATCATGTCTCCTTTCGATGCGACAACATTCTCTTTAGATCGTGTCAGAAAGAGCCAGGATACGATTGCATCTACCGGTAACGTACTGCGGGATTACCTGACTGACCTCTTCCCGATTCTGGAACTGGGAACCAGCGCAAAAATGCTCTCAATCGTTCCGTTGATGAACGGTGGTGGAATGTTTGAAACTGGTGCTGGTGGGTCCGCTCCCAAGCACGTTCAACAGTTTGAGCAGGAAGGTCACTTACGTTGGGACTCTCTTGGTGAATTCCTGGCCTTTGCTGAATCTCTTGAACATCTGGGAAATACAACAGGCAACGCCAAAGCCAAGCTTTTTGCCAAGACTCTGGGCGAAGCCAACACGAAGTTTCTGGATTCCAGAAAATCACCTTCACGTGTTGTCAATGAAATCGACAACAGAGGCAGCCATTTCTTCTTGGCCACGTACTGGGCCGAGGCGTTGGCAGCACAGACTGAAGATGCTGAACTACAGGCTCGTTTCTCAAAACTGGCTAAAGAACTTCAGGAAAATCAAGCTAAAATCGAAGGCGAACTGCTGGCAGCTCAAGGCAATCCTGTCGACGTCGGTGGATATTATGCCCCTGATTTTGATAAAGCCACAGCAGCAATGCGTGTCAGTCCAACCTTCAATGCGATTCTTGACGCAAATGCATAGAGGTTAAACCTGAAATAGCGCCACAGCACACGGTTGCATCAATCAATTGTGGTGGCGCTTAGAGTCCGCCACGCCTCTGGTACTACTTTCCCTTGAGGCCGTCGCTTGACTTCCTTCATACACCACCCGAGGTGCAGCTTAATCGGTGCACTTGGTAACAGTCGTAAATCGTTACAAAAAATCCAGGAATTACAATCTATCCTTGCCAGACAAGTGTGGGTTTGTTTTCGAGGTAATCTGCGGATGTCAGGTGGAAATCGATTCCCTGAATTTTCCCCTTGGGCAGGGCATCCCACTCCTTTTTCACGTGGAAGTGGCCGTAGGTGCAGGTGATGACTGGATATTCCAGGATCAACTTGAAAAACGGTGTCTGATGCCCTTTCGTCGTAAATGGGGGGAAGTGCATCAGCACGTGGATACCATCTACAGGATCCAAATCAAGCGCCGCATCAAGCGACTGTTTGAGCAGTACCATCTCCTTATCAAACGTGTTGCGGTCCAGGATCTCAAAGTCGGGATCGTTGGGCGATATCCAGCCTCGAGCACCACAGATAACCTGACCATCTATTTTCAACGCATTGCCTATCAGAGGATGAATCGTTTCAGGCATCGCCTTGCGAAGTGTATCATAGTCCTGCCACCAGTTGTCATGATTTCCCGGAATAATGATCTTCATCTTGCCAGGCAGCCGGTCAATCATATTGATGTTGGTCATGGCCTGATCGAGACGCACTGACCAGCAGATATCACCGCCGATCAGGACCAGATCGTCATTACCCACAACTGTATTCCAGTTTGCGATGATTTTTTCCGTATGGTGGACCCAAACCTCGCCCCACTTACTCATGGAGTCGACCTGACCATTTTGAAAATGCGTATCTGAAATTCCCCATATCTTCATGTTAACCCCCATGCTCGGAATGGGCATAACAAGGCATCAGAATTTACAAATCCTCCTTTGAAGAGGGTCTTTATGGAGACTATTCTCATATAGAGCAACATGGCATTACAGGCACGACGAAGAATGAAGAGGTGGTTACAGTGTAAACTGGAAACAGGGGATATGAATGATCATGTCCCCTGTTTTACGCAAGACAATGAACTACCCCACCGCAAGCGGTGGGGTATCAGAAGAGCATTCCTTACTGGATCCCGGCTTTCACCGGGATGACTCGACGTCGCAAGCGGCGGGGTATTAAACCCAAGCTACGCAATAAAATTTACGATCAAGGCGTCACACGTTCCATGAGGCGCGGAAAGGGAATGGCCTCTCGGATATGGGGAATCCCACAAATCCAACCCACCAGGCGCTCCAGACCCAACCCGAAACCGGAGTGGACTACTGTGCCGTAGCGACGGACATCAAGATACCACTCATAGTTCTCCGGAGGCAGATTCTCATCCTTGATTCTTTGCGCCAGTAGCTCCAGAGAATCCTCTCGCTGACTCCCGCCAATAATCTCTCCGAAACCCTCGGGCGCTATCAAATCAGCACATTTAACTGTTCTCGGATCCGCGTCGTTTCTTTTCATGTAAAACGCCTTCACCGCTTGCGGATAGTCATACACAAATGCCGGAACCCTGGAATCCTCTGTGAGAAGCGTTTCGTCTGCCGCTCCCAGATCCTCGCCCCACTGCACGCTACTACCTTTTTTCTGCAGGATTTCCACCGCCTCTGAATAACTCAGCCGCATGAAGGGATCCAGGCATTGCCGCAACTTGTCAACATCTCGATCCAGCTGTTTCAGATACCACTCTGAGCGATCCAGAACCCTTTTGATAACGAACTTGATCAGGTCTTCTTCCAGATCCATATTGTCATCGTTATCGAAAAAGGCCATTTCAGCTTCCAGCATCCAGAATTCGGTCAGATGTCGGCGGGTTTTAGACTTCTCCGCCCGAAAGGTCGGACCAAAGCAGAAAACACGCCCATGAGCTGAGATTGACGCCTCGAGATAAAGCTGACCGGTCTGTGCCAGATAGACTGTGCCCAGATCAAAATAGTCAATGGCAAAGAGCCCTTCTGGATCCTCACCAACGCTCCGGGTAAGAACCGGAGAATCCATCTGCACGAAATGAAACTCAAACAGAAAATCACGAATCGCTTGAATGATAATGCTGCGAACCTGTGAGATGGCAATCTGTTTTTTGGACCGCAGCCAGAGATGCCGATTTCCAAGCAGAAAATCCACGCCATGCTCTTTGGGCGTAATGGGGTACTGGTTTGATGTGCCAAGAATTTCGATCTCTTGAGTCAGGATCTCGACCCCAAACTGGGATCGATCTGATGGCTGTACAACACCGGTCAGCCGAATACTGGTCTCCTGTTTCAATTGTGAAAACAGATCAAACTGCTGACTCTCCATCTCTTCACGGACCATGACACACTGTATGGTTCCCGATCCATCCCGCAGTCCCAGAAAACGGATTTTACCTGACTTCCGCGTAAACTGCACCCATCCCTCAAGGGTATGGGTTTGACCCACTTTATCCGCTAAATCTCTGATATAAAGTCGTTCATTCCAGCGTTTAGACTCTTCACTCATTTAACTCACTCCTGAAAAATTCTGATCCCCAAACACCACTTAAAATCCGATTGCAACCCCAACTGTCGTCAGGGTTCCGCCCGCTTCCAGAAGAGTGTCGTTGCCATTTACCTTCACCTTTGCAAATACATTGTGATAACTGCCGATCAATTCAAACAGCTCACCCAGAGGCACACCAAGCCTGAAAAAGTACTGGGAACAATCTGTTTTATCATATCTGGAGGCATTATCCCCTCCGACTTCAACAGTGCCATAACCTACCCCCACCGAAATATTTACCACCGGCACGGGCAGCGTATAAAACAGATCCGCCATCAGCAGGGAAATTTTGTGGCTCCCCGTCTGGTCCAGCTTTATCTCATAACTTTCCAACCCGGCGCCTCCCGAGAAAAAAGGCAGCTGTGCCAGCAAAATATAACCGGAAGGCTTGCCATCAGCGTCCAGGCTCGATCCGTCGTCGGCCGTTTTAAAGCTGTAGGATAACGGAAATTCTACGCCCACCCTTAGGTCCGCCAGGGCAGGTGTCGTCATCAGACAGCAAATCAGAGTCGTCACAAACCATTTTACGTAGGAATTCATAATTTGTATTTCCCAGTAGGATTTGATACGCCTATTTCGGATCAGGCGTCATGATTTTATGCACAGTGAATTCTGCAGGGGCCCCGGGCCCCAGAGCCTTTTTTGACAGGACTCCTTCAAGCATCATCTTTTCCTGCTGATAACGGCTCCAGATCATATCCTTAAGCTCCCCCGTCAATCGGTAATCTATCCCCGAGTCTGTGCTCAAACAAAGATAGGTATGAGGTCCACTCCCCTTGATCGAAATTTTACCCCTGATCTGCATTCTACTCGATGTTGGTTCTGATTGATTTCCGGCTTGTGTTAATCCATTCTCACAGCCCAGGAGGAGCAGCAAAACAATCAAAAAATTCAGCAGGGCTTTAATTCTCAATGAAGCAATCCCTCGAAATTGTTGCCGATCCATCAACTCCTCCCCCTGAACAATAAACGAATTCAAATCATTGGCTGTCTTTAGTCACCACGGTCAGTTTGATTCCTGCGGCCATCTGGACCGTTTTAATAAAGGTGCCGGTTTCAGCTGTTCCTACCCTCACATAGGTATTGGACATTTTGTAATGCCCACCTAAAGCTGTTAACTCCTCTAAATTATGCAATTTCGGCCCACTGAGTGATCCATAATCATAGTTATGCAGATTTACGGATCCCAGGTTATAACTAATACCGTTGAGAGTCGATGTAAACCCACCGCCTGTATTGTAAAGATAACCACTTGCCATGGACGTATCGTCAGAAGAAAGCACGGCCACGCCCCATTTCTGGAGAAGTGATGTAAAGGTTTCAGTGTAACCTTGCGCCACTACTGCGTTTACAATGGCCTGATAATTGGAATCGCTGCTTTGCACAATACTTTGAAATAACGCTGCGCCACCATAATTCCGCGCCAGGTACGCGCCGAAAGCATAATTGATGCCGTAACTAATCAGCGCACTGTTGCCTTCATACCAAACAGTAGGACCGATATAGTCATAGTTATTGTACACGGGCAACCTGCCCTTAGTATTTCCAGAGCTTCCCGCCGTATCATCGGTGTAGGAAACACCCCGGGGACCATTGACCAGCATCTTGTCCGCCAGCAGATCTTCTGTCACCATAGATGCCATTTCATTAATCCAGGTCTCCGAACTCGATGCCCGTTTAACGTTCTTCTGGTAGAAATGGATCATATGCTGAAATTCATGTGCCAGTGTAGAGACCATTTCAGACGGCCAATAGTCGGAGATTTCCCAGCTGGCATCGGTCTTTTTTGCAGACAGAACAGAGTCCATATAAAAAAGAAGGCGTTCATTTGAATAATTGGCACTGCTGGTCAGAAAGCTATCTTTGGACCAGAAAAAACCAAGAATGCCTCCATTGGGATCAGAATCGGTCAGGTTTCCGTCATTGCTGATGTCAAAGAACAGGATATCGATACTCTGCGCTGCTGTCGCACTGATCAAGTTGTCATAAGAGTGACTTCCCCAGGGAGACCCAAAAATGTTGGTTACCCAGTCGTAGATGTCATTGTCACTTCCGGCTTGAAGAAATTTATCCCTAAAAGCGTCCACCATAGCCTGATCCAGACAATAGTGTTTTGAGCAGGCACTCCAGGCATCATCCGCCACCCAGATATTAAGGGTGATCGTCCCGTCCGTCACTATTTGTCGAACCGTCGCTGGAACGGTATCCGTTGTGGACGCATTCATAAACGTATTCGTATCCCCAACAATGTAATAAAGCGGCTCCGGTATGGCCAGTTGATATGCCGCCCCCGATTCCCCCTGATTCATCTGTGGTGGATTGGCGTTATACGCTGTCACTTCCGGTTTTCCCCGCAAACCGATCCCATGTTCCCGGGCGTAGGTTTCAAGATCAGGGTCCCCCACTGGCGCTTGAAGCCCTGACATCTCTGCAGTTGGCATCGACCGGCTATCAGAATGGAGAGAGCTGACGGTAGTTGCTGTTGTCACATTCGAGGTGCTGGTATTGGTGAAAATAAAAAATATATCCTGAGGGGTCGAACCCGAAGCGTGGGAATATTCAAAACTGACCGGTCCCCCTTCCTGGTCGACATGCACATACGCTCCACTGCCTGCGATCGACGGCGAGATGACGGAAACCGTATCCCCACTTTCGGTCTCGCATCCTGCCAGTACGATCAGGGATAGCAAAATTCCATAAAAAACAGTCTTGAATGGTATTTTCATTGAGATGATTCTCGAATTATGTTCCGTTTTCAAGTCAACCGGATTGGCAGTGCCGGCAGAGAAGATAACAACTCACAAGTCAGTATACTTTCACAAACCAAGCCAAAGTCTTTTGTAACTATTCACCACATCGCCTGAACCGAGGGGATCATGATTCAAAACGATGGAAAACAGGACGTTTTCCAACAGCTCCACGGACGGATTCATGCGTGTTTTGAATTATGATCCCCTCGGTGGGGCATAAGCTTTTAAGTTACAATCTTTTTAGAACTCTACGATGATTCTAACTGCGTACTCTGTTTTTATTATTAGGGAAATTATATGATAACGTGTTTGTGGAGAAAATAAAACTGCTAATTGTCTGCAGAAAAGCCGGGAGGTGGCGGCGGAGTTTGGGGCAGAACGTGTTGAACACGAATTGGCTTAACGGGAACCGAAAATGGCGCTGCCGATCCGGACGTAGGTCGCTCCTTCCATCAGGGCTAGCTCAAAATCACCGGACATACCACTGGAAATCTCGACCATCTGGTCTTTCAAATCCAGTCGCGCTGCTTCCTGCTGGTTGATTTCGAAGAGACGGGCGAACATCTTCCGATTTTCGTCATCTGAGGCATGAAAGTCACCCATAGTCATTAAGCCGGTGAGTCTCAAATTATCCAGCGACATGATCCGGTCTGCCAAAGCGTGAAGTTCATCCACCGAGGTGACGCCCGACTTGGACTCCTCATCGGTGAGGTTCATCTGGATCAGGATATCCAACTTTTTGTCCAGACTTCGACATTTTTGGTTCAGACCTTCGGCAATATCGAAGCGGTGAATCGTGTGAATGGTTGAGAAGATCTCAGGACAGTACTTGGCTTTGTTCTTCTGCAGGGGACCGATCAGGTGCCAGTTCATTTCGGAGGGGAGTTGGGGCTGTTTGTCACGGGCTTCCTGAACCCGGTTTTCACCGAATCGGACTTGCCCAGCCTGAAACGCCTCAAGGATCATTTCAACCGGCTTGGTTTTTGAGACAGCAATCAATTTGACGTTATCTCTGCCTGCCGACGCTTCCCGTATTCTCTGCAACACTTCAGCCAGGTTGTCTTTAATACGGTTCATAGTTACCCGTCCACCTCTCAGATTTTCTTGAATACCAGCGTGGCATTGGTCCCACCGAATCCGAACGAGTTGCTCATGGCGACCTGGATCTCTCTTTCCCGGGCAACATTAGGCGTCACGTCCACATCGCAATCTGGATCAAGATTCTCGATATTGATTGTGGGGGGAATCAAGCTGTTCTGCATAGCCAGGATGATCAGTACCGCTTCCAATCCACCAGCACCACCCAACAGATGCCCTGTCATAGATTTGGTGGCACTAACTGAAACTTTATCAGCAGCCTTATCACCAATTGCCAGACGAATGGCCCTGAGCTCGTTGATATCACCAACTGGTGTCGCTGTTCCGTGTGCGTTGATATAATCGATATCTTCCCCGCTGATATCTGCATCTGCGATCGCCTTGCTCATCGCCAGTACCGGGCCCTCCAACGATGGCACAGTGATATGGTACGCATCTGAGCTGACGCCGTAACCGGACAGTTCCGCCAATATTTTCGCCCCGCGGGCTCGGGCAAACTCATACTCCTCAAGTATCAAAATCCCGCAGCCCTCACCCAGCACAAAACCATCACGATCTCTATCGTAAGGACGGCTGGCTTTTTCAGGAGTATCATTGCGACGTGAAAGTGCCTTCATCGCACCAAAACCACCAATTGCCAGCGAGGAGATCGTCGACTCCGCCCCTCCTGTAATCATGATTTTGGCATCTCCCCGTTCGACTATGCGCGCAGCATCCCCGATGGAGTGGTTGGATGAGGAACAGGCGGAGGTTGTCGTGGCATTATACCCTTTTGCCCCGTACTTCATGGAAATATACCCGGAAGCCATATTGCTGATGGTCATGGGAATAAAAAAAGGTGTAATTTTTTTCGGTCCCCGTTCTTTGACAATATTGCTATACTGCTCGATGGTGGGCAGCCCGCCGATACCAACGCCAATGGAAACACCGACATCAGGACCCAATTCCTCCGGGATCTCCAGTTCAGCCATTTTCATTGCTTCATCACAGGCAGCAAGGGCGTACTGGATAAAAATATCCATCTTTTTGAGCTCTTTTTTTTCGATATACGCCAGTGGGTCAAAATCCTTTACTTCGCCCGCAATCTGGGTAGGAAAACCGGTGGCATCGAATTTTGTAATCCGGGTGATGCCGCTGATTCCCCTGGAAGCTTTATCCCAGGTCGCTTCCAGATTATTTCCCAGCGGATTGACGGTTCCGATTCCAGTAACAACAACTCGTTTTCTCATGCCCATGATCTATTATCGGGTTAAAGCATAACCGGTAGAGGGTGATTTAACTGACCGCTTCAACTATGTGATCGATCGCGCTACCAACTGTTGTGATTTTTTCAGCTTCTTCATCAGGGATTTCAAGGTCAAATTCTTCTTCAAAAGCCATGACCAATTCAACAGTATCCAAAGAATCGGCTCCAAGATCATCGATAAAGCTGGATTCTGTTTTAACTTCGCTCTCTTCGATACCGAGCTGTTCCACAATAATTGCAGTCACTTTCTTTTCAACTTCGCTACGATCAATACCCATTTTTCTCTCCAGATAGTAAATTCATTTCCCGGCATTTTTCCCGCAGATAAAACCCGGAATTCGTCATTTCATAACTTCGCCCGAGAAACTAATTCTCGAAGCCAGCAAGAACCAAAAATATCTAACGATTTAGAAACTCTGTCAAAAACTTTTTTTCTACCACCTTGTAATTTCTGTACGAATTACAATAAATACCTTCCCTATTTCGGGGAGGAATTGATAAAGCCCTGATGATCTCCAAAAATCAACCCTCATCGGACAGCATCTGCATGTGATCAGAACATGCCACCATTGATGTGTAGCGTTGTCCCGGTGATATAATCTGCCATAGGAGACGCCATAAACAGCACCCCATTGGCAATATCCTCCAAGGTTCCCATACGCTTCATCGGAACATTGGCTAACATTGTTTTCTTCTGCTCTTCGTCCAGCTTATCTGTCATTTCCGATTTGATAAATCCCGGTGCAATGGCATTACAGGTGACATTTCTGGAAGCCACTTCCTTCGCCAGAGATTTTGTAAACCCAATCAGGCCGGCTTTTGCCGAAGAGTAGTTAACCTGACCGGGATTTCCAGTAAAACCGACGATGGAGCTGAGATTGATGATTCGCCCGTATTTCGCTTTAACCATTGGTCGGATAACAGCCTTACACATATTAAAAATCCCACTGAGATTAATATTAATCACATCGTCCCAGTTTTCACGGCTCATCCGCATAAACAGTGAATCTCGGGTAATCCCGGCGTTATTGACAAGAATATCGATTTTATTGAACCGGCTGAGGATATCTTCCGCGATTTTCGTACACTGATCCAGATCTGCTACATTTCCCTGATAAAAAGCGCACTGACCACCATGTACCTTGATCTCCTCTTCGACCTGTGCGGTCCCTTCTGAGATGAGGTCGACAAAGCAGACATCCGCACCAGCCCCAGCAAGTTTATCCATGACTGCCTTTCCGATGCCCCGGGTTCCTCCGGTAACCAAAGCTGTTTGTCCTTTCAGATTAATCATAGGTTATCCACTTGTATTCATGTTAATGCGATAATGAATTGCGCTCTTGTCATTTTAAATTTGCTTGATACGCCAGCATTCCTTCACTCATTCTCTCTGCCCACTTCTCATCAGCGGCTTTTTGCGCAAAACCAACCCCATAGCTAATAGCATCGGGATTCGATTTTCCATGGCAGACGATCCCGTTTCCTCTCAACCCGATCAACGGGGCACCACCAAACTCGGCATAGCTAATCTTTTTTTGCAGTTTCTTGAATGAGGGCCTGAGCCAGAGCGCTCCAATTCTGGCCAGCAAAGAACATTGCATCTCTTCGGTAATCAGTTTGATCGTAAATGATGCCGCTGCCTGCACAGATTTTAGTAGAATATTCCCGGCAAAACCATCCGTCACGACAATATCGACATCCCCACTGAAAAAGTCCTCCCCTTCGACATTTCCAATAAAATTCAACGAACTCTCTTTGAGCATATCAAAGGTCTTCTTCCGGCGATCATCTCCCTTACCCTCTTCGGATCCCACATTCAAAAGGCCAATGCGGGGAGAAGGGACAGCATGAAGATCAGACAGGTAGATATTCCCCAGAATTGCAAACTGACAGAGTTGTTCCGGTGTGCAGTCAATATTTGCTCCAGCATCAACCAGGAGGACTTTCCCCCCCAGGGCGGGCAAAATAGCGCTGATACAGGGTCGGCTGATCCCGGGAATCATCTTCAAAACGAAGCGCCCAACAGCCAGCATCGCTCCCGAGTTTCCAGAGCTGACAACACCATCTACTGTCCCGTTTTTGTGCAGATCATAACAGACCCGCATGGAAGCGTCCTTTTTCGTTCTCAGTGCAGAGGCCACAGGTTCATCCATTCCAATGACCTGACTGGCATGAGCGATTTCAATTTTAGACCGATTGCACCTGTGTTTATCCAGTTCTGCTTTAACGGCAGATTCGTCTCCCACAAGAAGCACATGGATATTCAACTCGTTGGCAGCTTTCACTGCCCCAAGTACCGGGTTTTCAGGAAAAGCATCACCCCCCATTGCATCAATCGCAATTGTCATAACCGTTACACATGCCTCTGTAATAACTGACGTGGAGGCAGGTCGCCCTTATTCATCCATAGCAATTACCTGTTTCCCATGCAGATGGCCGCATTTCGGGCAGACCCGGTGGGGAAGAATCAGTTCCTGGCAATTGGAACAGCTAATGAAGTTCACTTTTTCCAGGTTTTTATGGGTTCTTCTCTGCTTGGTTACGGAACGAGAAGTCTTTCTTTTTGGTACAGCCACGATATCTCCGTTGACAAATGGTTTTTTGGAATCATGCTGAATCGTCAGATAGGTTCAATGCCTGAGATATTCAGTGTTCCAAGTCGCCAAGAGCTGAAAAAGGGTTATTCCCGTAATTTTCAGGGCACCGGCAACTTTCGGTATTGCGATTAACGCCACAGTTAGGACAAATTCCTTTGCATTCTTGTGAACATTTGATGGAAAAAGGAAGATCCAGCAACAGTTGATCTTCGAAGTATTCTGATAAGACGATCTCCTGCCCTCTATAAAAGTCCACGTCCGCCGATCCCAAAGATATCTCCACATCGCCTTCAGGCTCTGCGTAGCTCTCCTCATTTATCAGGTTGAGATCAAATTCCTGATCCAACTTGACCGAAACCGGTTTCAAGCAGGTGTTACAATTGGTTTCCATCTCGACTGAATAAGTGCCATACAGCAGAATCGCACCCCTTTTTTCAATCAGCTCGGCAGTACACGCCATCGAGTCAAATGCAAATCGATCATCCAGCTTCAGCAGATCTTTTCTCACTAATTGAAAATCGAACTTCGATACCCGTTCGCTGATCTGATGCAGCTTAATATTCATAATCTAAACATTAAAATATAATTTAATACGCATTTATCTGTCAAATGAAGTCTTTACTTCCAGCAGGTTCTTTTTTTATCAATCTGTTATCATGTAACTAATCAAATCCAATCGTTTTATGATCGATCGTTAAGCGAAACGCTTTTCTGCGGATTACAGCGATTTTCCAAAATCATCAGGACCTGTTGGGAGCGGAGACTTCGAAATTCATCAGATAGTCACTAACATTGCTGTTCGGGATACAGTGCAGCACGTCAAAATCTTTCATTTGTTGGATCTGCAGCAGAAAAAGTCGTGTCAGCTCAAGAATGGCCATCAGCGATATGATTATTTCTGGTTTGGTCGGGTTTCGTGGACATAAATCCGGAAGCGTCTGTATCTCCCCGGATTGAAAAACCTTGAGGAAGGCCAGGATTTTTTCTTCCAGGGAATAAGCGGCAGCTACAATTTCATGGGGCTTATGATAGCCCTTTTTGATAATCAGTTGCCGGTAGGCTTTAATCAGGGAATAGATCGAGAGGTCCTCGAACAATTCAACACTGTTCTCAATTTCCGCTTCAACGACATCCGGTCTACCAAACATATCACGCCCCAGCAACTCTCTTCGATTCAAACCTTCCGCTATTGTCTGAAATTTCTGATACTCGATCAGTTTTTGCCTGAGCTGCTGCTCGGTATCCATGATATCTTCATCCTCCATGGCTGTCGTATTCTGCGGCAGCAACGTCCTTGATTTTATCAGTATCAAGGTAGAGGCAATATCCAGAAATTCGATGGCGACTTCCATATTGAACGCTTCCATCAAATCCAATTGTTCCAGGTAGGGTTCGCATATCTCTGACAGCGATATTTCCCCAATATCCATTTTTTTCTTGCGAATTAAGTCCAGTAATAGATCAAGCGGTCCTTCAAACACCTTTAAATTGACGCGCAGCAGGTCAAATATTTCAAGTTGTCTGTTTTCGCTCTCCACTGGCAATCCGGGGGGAAATTGGTTTTTTAACTCTTGCAGATACACGCGCTCAACTGTTGTTTTCTGAGGCTTTCCATTCATACTTCAGCTGCTGTGTTTCCTATTTTGAATCTACAGGAACTGTTTGGTCAAATAAAATAAAGACGCGTTGGCCGACTTGCCTTTTTCAGTATAGGTCAGGTAAAAAGAGGTAGGAGACTAACATTTTGAGTGACATCCCCATCTTGAAACCAGTGAAAACTGAGAATTATTGCTTGTGCTTGATTTGGTGGACTTCAAAATTTGAGCTAGACGATCACCCATTGACTCGTTACCCGATGTTCACTGATGTTCCCATTCAACTTATTGTCCGGAGATAGTTGCCATGACGATTACCCTAACCTCTCGACCGCGCCGTAACAGAGTTTCTGATAGCATACGTTCCCTTGTGAGAGAGAACAATCTTCAGGTGACAGATCTGATCATGCCTCTTTTCATCATTGAAGGGACAAATATACAGCAGCCCGTGGCGTCGATGCCCGGAATTTCAAGACTATCCCTGGATCTGATCGTAAAAGAGTGTCAAACACTTCATCAACTGGGAGTTCCAGCAGTTGTGCTTTTCCCGGCTCTGGATGACACCCGGAAAGATACCCGTGCGTCAGAATCAGCCAATGCTAATGGCCTGTATCAAAGAACCATCACCGCCATCAAAGCAGCAGTCCCCGAAATGACGGTCATGACTGACGTTGCAATGGATCCCTACAGTTCCGACGGACACGATGGCTATGTTCTGGAAAACGGTGTGATCGACAATGATATTACACTGCCGATTCTGGCGGAGATGTCTGTCTCCCAAGCCAGAGCCGGAGCGGATATCATTGCGCCTTCCGACATGATGGATGGAAGAGTGGGCTATATCAGAGAAGCGCTTGACGACGCCGGATTCACCCATGTCGGGATTTTGGCATACAGCGCCAAATTTGCATCCGCTTACTACGGTCCATTTCGGGAAGCGTTAGAGAGCGCGCCAAAACATGGGGATAAAAAGACTTACCAAATGGACCCGGCGAATGTTAAGGAGGCAATTCGAGAAGCATTACTGGATATTGACGAGGGGGCAGATATGGTCATGGTAAAACCCGGGTTGCCTTATCTGGATGTGATTCGTGCCGTCAGTGAGGTCTCGGAAGTTCCGGTCGCCGTCTACAATGTCTCTGGTGAATATGCCATGGTCAAAGCAGCTGGCCTGAAAGGCTGGATCGATTACAAAAACGTGGTTCTGGAAACCTTACTCGGATTCAAAAGAGCCGGGGCCAGCATGATTCTATCCTATTCCACCAAAGAAGCGGCCGAGTGGTTAAATGAGTAGATCTGAACGCTCCAGTTCTGAAAGATTGAGTTTTCTGGCTCCGGCCATAAACTGTTGCAGACCGCACGCCAGTTTGTCGGCATAATTCCACATAGCCACAGCTCCCAGGGGAATCTTTTTCATTTGCTTTTTACCGACCTTTTTCTTGACATCTTCCCAGCCCACAAGAATCTCATCCGGTTTCGTCCCATATTCCAGGACTGCTGCCGGTAGCTTATCCCAGCGCCCGCAAGCCATCGAGCGATTTCTAAAGGTTGCCTGAACTTCCGCATAATGTCTTTTCGATTTATCAATCCGCGTATCGCTGAAACTCAAAAAATCAAGCCGAGGTGCGACCAATCCATAAAAAGTCATAAAGTGCAAGCAATTTCTTGATTCCTATTTTTTGCTCTTTTCCCTAAATAATTCAAACCATTATTAATATTGAAGCAACAGCAACAGGTAGCAGTTTTTCGATCCCTGATCTTGAATATCCCTCAAAGAATCTCTTAAAAACTGCAGAAAATCCAATCTTTGTTTCCAATAACCAAAATGAAACTTTTTGAGCAAATAATGGCGGAATCCTGTTTTTTACTTTTTTTTCAAATTTCTGTTGCAAAATTATTTGTGATCCTTTTTAATATCCTTGAAGAATTGATAGATTGAGGCAGAAGAGGGCGGACATAATCTTAACTATCTGTAATACAAAATTATTCGTATTTTTGGTGCAGACGACTGAAAAGATCGCTGACTCCCTCATCGTCCGAGTTACCGTAGCCCAGAGCGGTTTTCCCCCTGGTTCTCTTTTTTAAAGGAGGGAGGGAATTTGCAAATCGCATTTCTGGACTGATATATCGCTATAAAAGAACCGGTTGCAGTCCAACTGGATTCAACCCTATTTTTGCCAGGAGAAAAAATGGAAGTGAGAAGTGAGTTGCTGTACACCGACGAGCATGAATGGTTAAGTATCGATGGAAATATTGTCACTCTGGGAATTACAGATTACGCCCAGAACGCTTTGACCGATATCGTTTATGTTGAACTTCCAGAAGTAGGGACCATTGTGGAATCCGGCGAGGCAGTTGGAAGTATTGAATCTGTCAAAGCGGTATCGGAGCTCTACAGCCCGGTTTCCGGAGAGGTCATCGAGGTCAATCGGACATTGGAAGAGGAGCCTGAAATGGTCAATACCGAACCCTATGATGAAGGGTGGATTGTAAAACTGCAGATTGATCCAGGCGAACTCACCCAAGCTCAGCTGTTAAATGAGGAAGAGTATCTCCAATTAACCCAGCAAGAAAGTTAACAACACCCCGACTGAGCACGCAGCTATTGTTGGGGGCCTAGACAGGTGAATTGAACAGATTAACCAGGGCTTTATGCAAGAGCCGAATATCCTGGCATCCACAGGTCTCCCGAATGGAGTGCATGGCAAACGTCGGCACACCTATGTCCAGTGTCTTTATTCCCAGGTTCGTTGACGTGATAGGGCCAATAGTACTTCCGCAATTCAGGTCACTGCGATTGACAAATTCCTGCACCGGCACCTTCGCCTCACGACAGATCCGCCTGAAAATGCTACCGGTCTCGGCGTTCGTCGCGTATCGTTGATTGGCATTGACTTTTAACACCGGTCCTTTATTTAAAATCGGTCCGTGGTTTTCATCATAACGGTGTGGATAATTGGGGTGCACCCCATGAGCATTATCCACCGACACCAGAATGGAGCGGGACAGTGCCCGAAAATAGTCCTCTCTGTTCTTTAGTACTCTTTCCAGTACTGACTTTAACAAAGGGCCCGCAGCTCCAGTATACGAGTTGCTCCCGACCTCTTCGTGATCATTGCAGACAAGCATCGATGTTCTTTCACCGCTTGAATCGGTCAACGCCAACAATCCCGAAAAACAGCTGACTAGATTATCCAGCTTTCCAGCGCAGAAAAATTCATTGTTGTAACCAACAGTTGTTGGTTGCTGCGTGTCGTATAAACAGACCTCAAAATCATCGACCGATTTGATTTTAAGTGTCGGTTGGTTTTTTTGCAACTCAGCCATCAGAATCTTAGGAAACGTCTCTGCCTTGGATTTCTTTTGCGGATCAAACTGCATCAATATGGGAGGCAGCTCAGTCTGTCGGTTGATTTTTTCTTTTGTGTTGTTAGCCGGGGTCAAATGAATAGGCAGGTTCGGGATGACTGCCACAGCCCGCTTAAAATCGATAAGGGCTGTTTCTGCTTTCTGATCTATGTCTGTATATGCAACACGGCCCGCGATAGATAAATCGCGGTCGAACCATGTATTCAATATAGGCGACCCATACACTTCGACACCCAGCCTGAGATAATTTTTGAACTTAAGCAGTGGATTGGTTTTGATTTTCAGCACGGGGCTGTCCGTATGTGCACCAACGATTCTTAGCCCCTCGACAGGATTGTCATTTTTTCCCAACCGAAATGCAATCAGCGAAGATCCACCTCTGATGAGATAGTAGCCTCCGCCTTTTTTTAACCGCCAACTGTCCGCTTCGGCTAGTTCTGTGTACCCGCAATCGTTCAGCAAAGCGGTCATAAATTTGACCGCATGAAACGGTGTGGGAGAAGCGACCAGAAATTGAATCAGCTTTTTAATGATTTGCTGTTTCGTCATACTTAACCTGACCTGGATTGATATATTATAAAGTTGTGCCCTGTTTTAGCCTGCTGATCAGGTTCCAAATGGGGACCAACATCAGTGATTCGACCCCATAAAGAGCCGCTTATTACACGAGCAAAGGCTTGAGAACAGGTCTGCCATGCCAATCTTAAAAATCTGCTCCAGATGGTGGGATTTTTCTCTTAACAGATGGTCCTGGAAATTGATGCCGGTTTGGTTGATCCCGATGACAATATGATTCGAGCGATCGGCAACCGGTAGGATCATAGCCTGTGATTTAAAGCACTTAAAGATGTTGTACACCATTTTCTTATAAACTTGCTCCGGCTCGCTCCAGAGATTGATAATTAGGACCCCATTTTCCTTCAATCTGCTTTTACAGGTACTCATAAATGAAAATCCTCGGACCGAATCGGACATACCCTCTTTGTCAAAAACGTCCAAGACGATGATATCATATAATTTTGTTTTAATGGTGCGAAAATACTCCTTGACATCGCTGATGAAGATATTCAATCGGCGTTCCTGGGGCAGGTGAAAATAGGTATGGGCCAAATCGACCACTTTCTCTCTGATTTCTACGACATCCACAGAGCAATCGGGATAGTGATACAAAAAGAACTTTGGTATGGACCCTCCTCCGAGACCTACATTAAGAACAGATTTTGGTCTATCCATAAACAGAAGTCCTGCCATCATTGCCTGAGTGTAGGAAAGGATCAACTGATGATGCGAGGTCAGGCTCATGGAACTCTGCTTCTCCCTGGAACCGAAATGCAGGGAGCGATGGTCCAGGTCGTCGACGACTTCCATCAACCCCATTTTATCAGAGTCCTCAAATATTAGTTTTCCTCTATACCGCCTGGCGGCTGGTTTCTCCGCTCTTTTTCGTCTGCCCAGCATATCTGTTATTTATCGATTTTTCTATCAGGCGTTCTCTTCCGCTTTTTTCTTCAGATACAGGTGTTTATACTCCAATGAAAGTGCATCGAAGTCCTCCCTGGATACCTTTCCCATCCGATGATCCGTCTCCAGTTCTGTTATCATTTCCAGAACAGACAGAGATTCACTGAAAACGTCATTTTCGGTGTCCGATTGAAAATAGCGCGCTTGTTTCTCCATAAAAAGCGGTTTAAAAAGCACAAAAAAAGAGATTATGGCCGCTAAAACAATGGATATCATCAAACTGAAATCAGGCATGGGTGTCTCGCTTATAAACGTTTCAGATCATTATCAATTTGCCTTTGCTCCTTTTCAGAAAGCGCTCGGGTTTCAACAACAGACGTAATCAGAGACTTTTTTCGCAGATACTGGAACAGTAGCAGGACCGTAACCAGTAATATCAGGCCGGGCAGGGTCCAGAGGAGCAGTGAAAAACCCTCTTTTTTGGGTGATCTGAGAATCCATTCACCATATCGTTCCACAAAGAACTCAAGGATCTCCTCTTCGGATTTACCCTCCTGCAACAGCTCCCGGATCCGTTCTTTCATGTTCACAGACAGACCCGCATCAGACTCTTTGACGGACAACGCCTGACAGGTCGGACAGCGCAGCATGTGAGCAATTTCTCTGACCCGGTTATCTATATCTTCGGCAGCAGAGATCATCCCAAAAACAAATATCCCCACCACGAACAGAAAAAGGCCTTTTAAACTCATGGTTGACATCCAATTTAGAGCAGCCGCAACAGGCCTGCTGTTCAGACTATAATTGATTTAACAGAAATCGATCAATTTTCAATTTTGTAATGGCCCCCAGTACTTTTTCACTTATTATACCATTTTTATCAATCAGAAAAGTCTCGGGAACAGCAGTCACACCATAATCCAACGATATCGTCCCGGTTTTATTATCCGGAGCAAGCAGATAGGTTTTTCCGTAGCGGCGGATAAAACCCAGCGACGCTTCACGGGTATCATTGATGGCGATCCCTATAAATACAGCCCCTTTAACGCCATATTTCTGATAGGCCGCTTCGATAATATGGGCTTCTCTCCGACAGGCAACACACCAGGATGCCCAGAAATTCAGGATAACTGGCTGTCCCCTGAACTGCTGCAGAGAAATTGTTTGACCATCAAAAGTTGTTGCCTGAAACGGTTTAGCCTTTTGGCTGATCTGGGCAGACGGGATTTCGCCTGGCCTGCTTGCGTAAAACAGCCCATATATCAAAATCAGGACAAGACCCGCTGTCACAAATATTCCCAGCAGGAAGTAGGGTTTTCTTTTCATCTTCTTCAATCGGTAATTAGAATTTCATCCTTTTAGGGATCGTTCAAAAATAACTTCACATAATCTATTTGCTAAAGCCTTTAAAATCACTGGATATTTTGCAAACAAATGTGACAGCAACGTGTTTCCTTTTCATTAATGGGAAACACTTGACTAATTTTTGAGCCAACCCTTATTTGGGAACAGTGTACTCATTTTTGCCTCAGTTGAATTGGCTTGTATGACATACTATAAATAAATCCGATGATAAAGAAAATCACACTCCCCCAGATGAAGCTCACCAGCGGATTGATATAGACATTCAGTGTCGCAGTTCCGTCACTGTTGATCGACGCCAGGCTGATATACAGGTCTTCAATAAGCGAATGTTGAATCGCAACTTCTGTCATCGGCTGTTGCGACGTCGGATAGTATGACTTCACCGGAGTCAATACACCCACACTCTTCCCATCCTGAAGAATTTCTACGGCTAGACCCACGTTACGGGAATTTCTACTCTGGGTTTCTGTGGTCTCTTTAAATTTCATCACATAACGACCAAAACTGTTTTCCTCCCCCGGTCCAAATGTAAAGGTTGTTTCCCGGTTAAAGAACGAACCGCAAATGCCAATCATCATAATCACAATCCCCAAATGAATGATCAGTCCCCCTTTCCGGCGACCATCCTTTGTCAATGATTTTAAGAGGCGGGAGCCGATGCTTTCCCTCTCATGTTCGGCAGGCAAATCACCGGTCCGACGGGACCGAATCAGTTCACGAACGACCAGATATCCAGCAAAAATGGATACGCCGCCTAACAGTTCCATCTGCCAGGGAGGTGAGAACAGATAAAAAATAACCGCCATCACAACGATGGTTAAAAGAGACGGGACCAGCACGTTTTTTCTGAGTAGCACCAGGCTGGTTTTTTTCCAGCCCAAAACATGGGTGATACCCATTAAAAAAACCATCAGGACAGCAATGGGTGCCATTATCGTATTAAAAAACGGTGCCTGAATGGAGAGCTTCTTGTCTGCCAAACCTTCTGCTAGCAGTGGGAATACAGTGCCATACAAGACGGTGAAACACATGACCACAAAGACAATATTGTTCAACAGAAACGAATTTTCTTTGCAGAAAATACCAGCCGTCTGGCTTTTAGATACTAGTAGCGATTGTCGATAGAAAAGCAGGCCAACAGAGAATACCAGAATCGCGACGATAAATATTAAAAAGGCTGGCCCAATATTTGATTTAGCAAAGGAATGGACAGAATTCAAAATCCCTGATCGTGTAATAAACGTGCCTAGAATCGAGAGTGTGAAAGTAGCGATGATCAGGACCATGTTCCAGATTCGCAGACTGTTGCGCTTCTCTTGAACAATCACTGAATGCAGGAAAGCGGTTCCCGTCAACCAGGGCATCAGTGATCCATTTTCGACAGGGTCCCAGGCCCAGTATCCACCCCAACCCAATTCCACATAAGCCCATCCGCCGCCCAGAATGATACCTATGGTTAGAAAAAACCAGGCAAAGAGGGTCCAGCGGCGCGTCGACACAATCCATTGATTGCCCAATTTACCACGCATCAGAGATCCCATAGCAAAAGCAAAGGGAATACTGAAAGCGACGTACCCTAAATAAAGAGATGGCGGATGGAAAACCATGCCCGGATTTTGCAGCAGGGGATTCAACCCGTTTCCTTCAGACGACACCGGAAATTCACCTGCCAGTGGATTACTCCAGCCGATCAGCAGAAAAAGTAAAAAAAGTGAAATCAGGTTTAAAACGATTAAGGTGTGCGGCAAAATCTCGCGGTTGGTTTTTCGATACCGAAAGGCAATGATGGCAATAAAAAAAGCAAGTATCAACTCCCAGAGCAAGAGAGACCCCTCCATCCCTCCCCAGACCGCAGTAACTTTGTAGAATAGCGGCAGATCTGTACTGGAATGCAGCGCCACAAAGCGTATGCTGAAATCATCACGGATAAACGCAAATGTGAGCGAAAAATAGGCTGCAGCCACCAGAATCAGAATGACCATCGAACTATACCGCGCAGACAAAACCAGATTATGGCTATTGCGTCGAATGCCCGCATATAGCGTAATAACGGTATAAGCTGCCAGCACAAGTGCGCACAGCAGTGAAAAATATCCAATATCGACAATCATGAAATTTTTACGTTTGGGTTATGCGAGAGAGGGGGGTAAGATTCCTCCCGTCAGGATAATGAGGACCAGCTGGTTTAGGTCCACAACGCTCGTGGGCATGAATCCCATGTAGGCCAAAATCGATGATATTGTCCACTTTCTTATCGTTAGAGATCCATGGTTTTGATATAAGAGTCCTTACTTTCAGAATGCTCGGCGGCTTTATACTCTTCACTGTGTTTCACCAGCAGAACTGTTGCGGCCAAATGGCTGTTACCTTGTAGTTTACCTTCTACAACGACGCCTTGTCCTTCCCGAAACATATCCGGCCTGGCACCATGATACTCGACATTCAGTATCTGGTCCTCTTCGTCTGATATTTTAAAAATCAGCTTGGTCTCTTTGGAAAACCATTGAATCGAGTCATGTTCAACCAGCCCCATCACACGAATTCTTTTATCAGCATATTTTTCCGGATGTGTCAGAATCTCTGTCGGCGTATAGTAGTAAGTCATGTTTTCCGAACTGACAGAAACAAAAATCCCGACAATCACGGCAACAATCAGAACCCCGCCAATCAAAAATTTCAAGCTTTTTTTATTCATATTTTTCCCGGTTTGAGAGTTCATCCAGTTTTTTACGAACCGATCGTAGCCTGAAGAACATCCGCAGGAAATAAACAGAAATCACGGTGATGGCAATCCCGTATGCATAAATCAAATATTCAGTATTTCGCGGCATGGGCTTTTCCTGATAAATTTATTTTCTATTCTAAGGGTCAGCTCAAGAATTAGTTCACATTCTGTTTGCAAAATGTCCAGTGTTTTTAGGACTTTTGCAAATAGATTATGTGAAATTATTATTGAACGATCCCTAAGATATGTGCTGAAATCAGTGGACTGGTTGTGTATTTACAAGCTATTTTTTTTCGCGAAGCCAGTTTCTGACCAGCTGGGTGGTTTTAATTGGATCCTCCAAAGCCACTTTAATAATCTTCTGCTTGGAAATTTCGGCTGGCTTGGATGTCGGAATCTCCATTTCTTCCTCTTGCACGCGATTACGACCCATCGGCAGGGTCGTTTCCAGCCGGTTTTCCATACCGGACAGGCTTTTTACGAGCGGTCGCAGCACATAGACCGTCAACCCGACAATCGCAATCAAGCCAATAACCGCTTTTATAATCAGTAAAATGGAGTTATAATCCGTCATGCTTCATTTATGTTACGGAACTGTTCCAAAAACTGCGTTTTTTCATCTATGATGTTTTCCTTTTCAAGCATTCTATCGTAAATAGATGATTTTAAGCAAATAGTTGCCGGCAATATTTTTTTAACTGTTAGTCAGACGCGTTATCGGCGACATTTCATGACACTTCATCCGTTTCAGAATGGCCAGCGGTTACAAAACTGTCAGGATGGTTTAGAATAGAGGCAGATACTCTTTCAGAGAACCTGTTTAGATCTAGATTCGCACCAGACGCCTATTTTCAAAATATAACAGGGAATATTGATCTGGAAACAGCGCTTCCGAACAGCTACTCAGCTATTTAGGAAGGCAGCCGCAATCGAAGAAGAATAGAAATTTATTAATATATATTAAGAGATCACCTTCCATGTCTCAAGAACTATGCTATACCTGTGAAAAACCGCTTCCCTCCGGGCAATCCTATTATGAGGATCACGGCGTCAAAGTCTGCCTGAACTGCTTCCGCACAACTAAACGTTGCCTCAGATGCCGGTTTCCCTCGCGGTCCCTGAAAAATATACCAGGATTCGGGGATGTCTGTGAGTTTTGTGAGGCCTCCTTCACCAAGGAAAATGATAACGCCTGCTATGTCTGCAACGAGCAGGTCTGGAAAGGTGCATCTTTCTATTCGGGGCACGGTAAAACGGTCTGTCAGAAGTGTTTTGCCGAATCAAAAAACCGCTGTTTTTCCTGTCACTTCCCTGTTGTTGAGGGAGAAGTCATAGGTTTGGGGGACATCTGCCGGTTTTGCAGAAAAGATAATATCGACAAACGGTCCGACCTGAACCCTATTATACAATCGATCATTCCGTTCCTGAAAAGTCATCAACATCAAATTGTCACGCCCATAAATATTCAATGGATTGATTGGCGGTTGATCCTGGGGATGCAGGTCGAGGAGAGGAGAGAGTATCCGATTGCCAATTTTGACGAACTGATACGCTACTGTTATCCGATTTTATATTTAAAAGAGCGCTTCTACATCATTCCCAGTCTGTCGCAACGATGGTTTATCGTCCACATAGCAGGACAGTTGGCTGCTGCAGATATTTGTCAGTCATATCGTCTGCCCCATCTTCTGGATAATGGACCTTTTCAGCAGTTGGCCCGAGGCTGGTGCCATTGGGTGTCATTCAATACGGCTAAGGCACTTAAATACAAGGATATTACCAGATCTGTGAGCCGTTATCCGACGACTGACATCACCGGATCATTTTCGAAATTCCAGGCCATGTCTGAATTTCGGAAAAGTAAGGAGATCATACAGTTTGCGCAAAAAAACCTGAAAAAATACGCAAAGAAATATCTCTGATACTCCCCACTATTTCTTCTGCTTCATATAGTCGACTACCGCATTAAGTAGCAGCGTCGAGCGGCGGACCCCCTTTTTGAGTCGGTAAATATCTACTTTTTGTAGGATCGATTCCGGGAACGCCACACTAAATCGCTTCGTTTTCTGTTGATTTTTCACGATCTCTTTGTCGACCGGAACCGGAATGATATCACCCGAGCTATGATTTTTTTGTCTAATTTCATCATACGTCGATGGTTCGGAGATGTAAGCCTGCTCCTTTTCAACCAACCACTCAGCCAGCGCTGCAACGGCATTTTCATAAGCCTCATCCCATGTAACACCTTTGGCTTCAGGGATGCCAAGGTCTGGGAAAAAGACCGAAACCCTGTCTTCGGTTTGTCTGAAAATCCCATAATAAAACTCCATATGAACCCTCCTGAAAATTTTCGGGTGCAAACGGCCATTTTTCGAGTCACCCAGAATCGCTTTACGGCATATTGACTGACTAAAAGCCGATCAGCAACTATATCTATAGATTTTATGGTTTAACCTGTAAAGAAAAAAGAAATCCTGCGCAGACGTATAATCCGATTTTTCAGACACCTCCAGAATTCAACGAGCACCGCTCATCTAAGTGTTCTCGCTGATTTCGTTGCCAGTTGTAAAAAATGAGAATAGAATCTTAAGCAGCACTTTCAGCTAATAAATTCATCCGCCAAGATAACCTTTGATTGGTAAACAGTAGTTGAATCTTCCAAAATATGAGTAAAACCGGCTTTGGACGTTATTGGTTTTCCAGGCAGGTTCACTCCCATTATTTCAATAGAAAAATTTGAGGTGGGGTTTGGGCAGGCAGAATAAGGTTCTATCACAATTTCATCCGCTAATTGAGACATGGTTTACAAACCGTTACGGACAACCCACTGGAATTCAAAAACAGGCCTGGCCTCACATTCTGGCAGGGGAGCATGTTCTGATAACGGCCCCGACTGGCAGTGGTAAAACGCTGACTGCTTTTTTATGGGCCATGCATCAGCTGATCACAGAAAACTGGGAAACCGGCAAGACACGTGTATTGTACGTCTCACCGCTGAAAGCCTTGAACAACGATGTACAGCGAAATCTGATTACACCCCTGGCTGAACTTTCCGGGATTTTTGAAGCAGCCAATCTGTTTTTTCCAGCAGTTCGTGTTTTCACCCGCAGCGGCGATACCAGCCAGGCTGAAAGGCGGAAGATACTGAGACACGCACCGGAAATTCTTATCACCACACCCGAGAGCCTCAATCTGCTGCTTAGCTCCAACAGTGGTAAAAGCCTGCTTTCCCATCTTCAAACGGTCATACTTGACGAGATACATGCGGTGCTTGATTCCAAACGGGGGGTTCATCTGATTACAGCCGTCGAGCGGCTGGTACCTCTGGCGGGAGAGTTTCAACGTATCGCTCTTTCCGCAACCGTCCACCCCTTAAAAACAGTAGCTGAATTTATCGGGGGATTTCAGGCAGCGAAAACCGGTGTGACAATACCAGGGCCAGCCCGCCCCGTCACGACAATCGTTGCCGATGACACAAAGGAGTACCAGATCAGGATTCAGTTTCCTGAAAAGACAGGCCCTAAACGGGAGCAGGAATCGGTCTGGGACGCTCTGATCCCTCGCCTGAAAACCATTATCAGCCATAATCGTTCCACACTGCTATTTACCAACAGCCGACGTCTTTGCGAGAAGATTACTTACCTGTTGAATCGAAATGAAGAGCAGCCACTGGCTTATGCCCATCACGGTTCACTATCCAGAGAAATTCGCCAGGAGGTCGAGCAGGAATTAAAGCGCGGTGCCCTGAGAGCGATTGTGGCTACCAGTTCACTGGAATTGGGAATCGATATTGGCGATCTCGATGAAGTCATCCTGATCCAGTCCCCTTTTTCCATCGCATCGACAATTCAAAAAGTCGGTCGAGCTGGTCATCAGGTAGGTGAAATCAGCCGCGGAACAATTTTCCCGACTTTTTCTTTCGATATTCTGCAGGCAGCCGTCCTTTACTCAAGTGTGCTGGAAAGAGATATTGAAGAGATTCAGCCCGTACAGTGCCCCCTGGATGTGTTAGCTCAAATCATTATTTCCATGACAGGGACTGAGCCGTGGCACATTGACGAGCTGTATGCCCAATTGAAAACCAGTTATCCCTATCGTCATCTGGGAGAAGAGACCTTCAATCTGGTCTTGAACATGTTAGCCGGACGGTATGCCGATAGCAAAATCCGAGAACTGAAACCTCGCCTTTCTGTTGATTGGCTGGACCGTACCGTTTCTGCCAGAAAAGGAGCGCTGCTCGCCCTGTATATGTCCGGTGGCACAATCCCCGATCGCGGATATTTCAATCTCAGACACCACGATACACATATCCGCATCGGCGAACTGGATGAGGAGTTCGTCTGGGAAGCGAACATCGGAAAGACATTCACTCTGGGAACCCAGAATTGGAAAGTCCAGCGTATCACTCACAATGACGTTTTTGTCTCTCCTGGTCATCCGAATCTATTGGATATGCCATTTTGGAAAAGTGAGGACTTCAATCGGGGGTTTCATCTTTCACAGAAAATCGCCACATTCATGGAATCTGCCAATGACCGACTGAATGAGCCCGGCTTCAAAGATACGATTCAACAGACCTATGCCACGGACGGCCCAACCACCTCTCTCCTGATTGATTTTCTTAAGAAGCAGAAGGAGCACACCGGAGCGGACCTGCCCCATCGACATCATCTGCTCATTGAATATGTCAACAGGGGACCAGGATCTTCTCCTGGCCATCAAGTTGTTCTACATACACTTTGGGGCGGAAAACTAAATCGACCTTTTGCCATGGCATTGGAAGCAGCCTGGGAAGAGCGTTTCAATCAGCGGCTGGAGGTTTTCCCGGGTAACGACTCTGTCATCTTGCTCTTGCCGCAAGATATCGAAGCATCCGAACTGCTGTCACTGGTCAACGGCACAACGGTCCAGTCTTTTCTTAAGAAACGGCTAGAAGGGTCTGGTTTTTTCAGCGCCCGCTTTCGAGAATGTGCCAGCCGAGCCCTGCTGATTACCCGGAATCGTATTCATGAAAGACTGCCTCTCTGGATGAGTCGGTTGCGATCTCAAAAACTGATGGATGCTGTACTGCCCTATGATGATTTTCCTATTTTGCTGGAAACATGGCGCTCCTGTCTCCAGGACGAATTTGATCTAACTGCTCTCCAGACCATGTTCGACGAGCTGGATGCAGGTATCATCCAGTGGACAGATGTCAGAACCAATCACCCCAGCCCGTTGGCCTTCAACATGTCCTGGAACCAGATCAACACCTACATGTATCAGGAAGATCAACCAGTGGTCGGTAAAAATTCGACGCTGCGGGAGGATCTGATTTCTGAAATCGCCCAATCACCGGACTTCAGACCGTCAATTTCCCCGGAATTAATTGCTCTATTTGAAGAGAAGCGACAACGTCTCTACCCCGGATATGCACCTCAATCTCCGCGAGATCTGGTAGACTGGGTCAAAGAGCGGTTATTGATCCCCATTGCTGAATGGAATACCCTCAAACATGCCATTGACAGGGATCTGGAAACAGACTGCGCGATTCTGATTGAAGCCGCCGCAGCCAAGCTGATCATTGTCACCCCCACTCCGCAAACAGCACCGTTAATCGCTGCTCTCGAAATGTGGCCACTAATCCAACAGGGCTTTTACCGGAATGTCATGGACTGCAAATCCGCACCACTGATGGGAACCGGTAATGTCCCTGACCATCAGGAAATTCAGCTTAAAACAGAAAATGGGCCTGGAAATGTTCTGGGTCAATGGCTACAGTATTACGGCCCCAGATCACCTGAATTTATCAACTGCACATTGGGACTATCATTAAAAGCACTACAACCCGATCTGGCAGAGTTGCTCGAAGCCAAACAACTTGTCTCGGGCCAGCTTTCATCAAAAGGCAGTACTTACGATGTCTGCGACCGGGAAAATTTTGAATTTCTACTCAGAATAAATCGCAAAGCATCCATTCCCGTATTTCAACCTCTACCCGCAGAAAAATTACCACTTTTTCTGAGCCTGTTTCAGGGAATCACACATCCTGCGTCCGACATTGACAGTCTGTTTCAGATTATTGAAAAACTACTTTGCTTGTCACTTCCTGTGGATTTCTGGGAGTCGGAACTGTTCCCAGCCAGAATCAATTCTTATGACCCGGCCTGGTTAGATACCATTATGCGGGAGGGCGACCTCAAATGGATCGGAACAGAAAAAAACAGAGTTGCCTTTTACTTCGATCGAGATCTCATACTTCTCAAAGAAGGCACGGTTCCCGATGCTCCTGACGACAGCGATGGCACAACGAAGAACGATATCATCGGAGCGAACCGACAGCCGTTTCATCTCCTCCAGCAAATGATTCCCGACACAATCGGACGTTACAGTTTTTCCGCTCTTCAAATAAAATCAAAAAAAAGCGCTTCTTTACTCTCTGAAATGCTCTGGGAAGGTGTCTGGCAAGGTCAAATCAGTAATGATACGTTCGCTTCTGTCCGCAGTGGCATTAAATACCGGTTCAAGGTCCCGGAAATAACCCTTCCAGACAGAAAAACCCAAAGGCGATCTCATCAACCCGGCAAACGCGGCGGTTTTCAGTCATGGAAAAGCGCCATCCCGTTTGCAGGTAACTGGTTCCGACTGGAGGTCCCCGCAGGGGAGGAGGGCCTGATAGCTGAAGAAGAACTGAAAAAAGAACGCGTCAGGCAACTATTTGATCGTTACGGTATTCTATTTCGACAGCTGCTCGCAAAAGAATTGCCCCATTTCAGATGGTCCGCTGTTTTTCGTTCGCTCAGACTGATGGAACTTTCAGGTGAAATTCTTTCCGGTCACTTCTTTGATCAGATTCCCGGCCCTCAATTCATCTCCCACCACGCCTTCCGCCTTATTCAAAAAAAACTTCCGGAAGACGCCGTATATTGGCAGAACGCTACAGATCCTGCATCTCTATGTGGTCTGCAGCTTGACGGGTTCAAATCACAACTCCCAAAACGTCTCGCCGGGAATCATCTGGTTTATCACGGCAGCCGACTGGTCCTTGTCTCAGAACGTCAGGGAAGATCTCTCATTTTTCAAGTAGCCGCCAGCAATCCACACATCCAGTCATATCTCTGTTCACTCCGTCATTTATTGCACCGGGAACTGCAACCTAAAAGAAAAATCGTCATCGAAACGATAAATGGAGAAGAAGCAGTTCAAAGCGACTACCTGGACGTGCTGCGCATCTCTTTTGAAGTCCTGACCGATGTTAAATCCGTGACGCTGTACCGGAAAATTGGCTGATTATTAAACATCAGCTCACTTTTCACTTTAATATTTTGTCATAATCTGGTTAAATAGCCCCTAAAAGAGTGATCAAAGATGACCGATTTTTGATAACCAACTACTTATGTGCTGGAGGTTAAGGGCTATGGCTGAACAAACACCACCATCAAACGGTGATTCTTCGGATTTTTTAAGAAAAAGAACCCATCAGGATAAACAATCCGGTGATGCGAAACTGACCGCCGGTCAACGCTCTATTCCACCGAAGCGCGGATTATTGAAACGGTCTAAGGGAAATGCTGCGTCGGACAGGACGCCTGCAACCGGTCGTGTATTACGAACGCCTATCACCAAAGAGCAAACAGGCCCTCAAGCCACGAGTAACGCGAGTCCTAGTTTAACTCCACCTTTGCCGCCTTCTGCGCCACGTCCTTCCCATCTCTCTTCTCAAAATGAATCGGCCCAGGCTAAAGTCAGGCGCCCAACGTCCGCAAGAGATCCTGGTGCTGTCGATCCAAAAGCCGTCAAGTCGCAGCCAACCAGGTCTGACCGTCTTGAGAAGCGGGAAATCGAAGCCGAAGAGAGGCGTAAATTTCTAGCTGAGAAAGAACAGAAACAGGATGAGATTAAAGCCGCAAAGCTGGCTGAGAGAGAGCGAAAAACACAATTACGAGCACAAGCCTTGCAAAAGGCCGAAGAAGAACGCGTTCAAAAGCAAAAAGAGCTTGAACTCAAAAAGGCCGAAGCTGCGCGTATTAGGCTGGAAAAAGAAGCAGAAGCGAAACGTTTGGAAAAAGAAAACGAATTGAAGCGTTTGGAGGAAGAAAAAATATTTCAGGAAAAGAAAGGCCAACGTATTTACGAGAGCATCGAATCATTCCAGGGCGAATTGAGTGAAAAAGAGCAGCAACTGGCGAGAACAATCGCGGAAGAAATGGTCAAACGAAACATTCACTGGGAAGGATACATTTCCCTGCATAGCGGTATCGGCGGATCAATGCTGAGCTGAGCGGGAAACGCATGCCTCGATTTGGAATATTCAAAAAACTGATATTCTGCCTTCTCTTCGGTTCAGTCCTGTCCGCATACCCGGTTGTTGCGAAACAGGAAATGCACCTGGCTGAACTGAATCCGGAAAAAACTGCGCTGGGCGTTTTCAATTCTTACAAACACAAAATATTACTGATATCTCTAGTCCAGATTCATAAGCCATCCTTCAACTGCCTCCCTAACCAGTATCTTTTTTATGATTACGGCACCGAAAACTACTTTGAAATACATGCTGGAAATCTCAAGATCAGCAGTGACTACACCCGCATTTTTCTAACCCGTATCCATTCCCTGTCTGGCATTCATCCAAAAAACAAATTGGAGTGGAAAAAAGCGCTGACGATGCTCTCGAAAGCACTTAAAGTCCCCTTCACACTCATCTCCGCTGCCCAGCAAAAAAGTCTCAAATTCAACCGCATCTGTTGGCAACAACCCGAACTACTTAATATTCAAAATCGCTTGATCCGCTCATATTCTTACCTTGCGGCTAACCTTTGCGAAAATGAGTGGTGTAGCGAACTATACTGGACCGGACCTAAAAATATTCAATTCTGGATCCACGAAAAACCCCAGACGTACCAGTTAGTCAATCTCAATATCGAAAAGGGGATCACCACGGTTAAAACACAATCTAAGAAGTTTGTCCGCACTCATATGACACAGTTGAACGCACCCCGAGAGAATCTCATTAACAGCGAATCATTAGCCGGAAAAACCCTCGTACTGAAGAAGAACAAAAAAAACAGCGTCACCTTGGTCTGGCGGAAGGGAAAAACAGGTCGCGTTTATGTGACATTAACCCGGGAGGGGCATGATCTGAAGGCAGCTCAGAGAGTGCAGAACGAGTTTGCTTTGCAGATTAAGAGTAAACAGGTAAGACACGCATTGCAAACAGCCGAATTTTCGCTCTGGCTGGATCCCCGCAACCAGAATCTAAAGATTGAACGACTGAAGGCATTTGTTTCTCTTGCGCTGATGAGCCAATTTTACGACAGCCTAAAAACCGATTTTTCCAAGTCCGACCGTTTTGCAGTCTGTCAAAAGCTCCACCTGGAACCATCCATCCGACACCTCTGGAAAAAAGACGCATTCGTACACCGATTCAAAGAGATCTGCGCCCCCTGATTCCTTACTTAACAGACTTATTTTTTTATCAGATATCTAACAGAGAGGGAAACTGACTCGTTTCATGGAATCATTGGGTGACCAGAATCGAGTCAGGTACATCCATCCGATCTTTTCATATCTCTCGGATGGACATGGACGGGCTCATGGAGAAATGACATCGGGAAGCATCATGCAACGGTATATCAGCCAAAAATCTTGTCGATTTTTTCAGCCATCGTCGCCGCATCAAACGGCTTAACAACATAGTTACTGACACCGGCCTTGATTGCGGCGATAATATTTTCCTGCAGCGCTTCTGCAGTGACCATCAGCACAGGCAAATCCTTCAGTGCTTCATCAGCCCTTATTTCCTTCAGTAATTCCAAACCTGACATATTCGGCATATTCCAGTCGGTGACGCAGAAATCGATTTTTTCAGATTTTAGCTTCGTCAGGGCCGTTGTTCCATCATCCGCCTCGGCAACGTTGTTATACCCCAGCTGTCTCAGAATATTTTTTACAATACGCCGCATGGTAGAAAAATCATCAACTACCAGTATTCTCATGTCTTTATTTGCCGCCATGTCTACTCCGATGTAATTATCTAACAAGATACCAATTCTATTAACTATTCAGTTGTTCTTAAAAAAGGTAAATTAAATTGATAGGTTCGTCAAGATCTACCAATATCAAACGTTTGAGCAAAATTCTAATTCGCTCCGGCTTCCTTGGCAAACTGTTTATCCACAAAAATGTCCAAATCGATTTTACTCTTCAGGACATTCATTGTGTCGCACATATAGTCCTGAATTTTTGCCAAATCGTCGACAACTGGCATCAGTTCGTTAGTAATCACCCGATCAGCCGGCTCTGTCAGTACCCTTGAAACCACCGCTTCTGTTTGTCCCAGAAAGTCAGCTCCGATTTTGGCAGTTTCTGATTTCTGTTCCTGGATAAATTTTCCGGAGGCCACCAGACTATTTGTCAATTCCTGGACAGCATCAGGATGTTGCTTAACCAACTCTTCTTTGACAACCACAACACAGCACGGATGTTTTGGCCACAGATCCTTGGAGAGACAGAATTCTGCCCCATATCCCTCGGCTATTGCCTGTGAACCAAAGGGTTCGGCTACGATATATCCACCAATCTCCCCTTCATCATCATATTGTAAAGCTTGTGGCATCTGAGATGGCGCCATCACCTCCAAACCAACATCTTTACCAGCTCCAGGTGTTAATCCATGCTCTGTCAGCAGTTGATGCAAGAGCATATGGTGTACAGACAACTGATACGGGATGATGATCATTTTCCCTTTAAAATCCGCAACTGTTTTTATCCCAGCAGCCTTGTTTTTAATCAAAACACTCCCTGTTTTATGGGCAAAGAGGATCAACTTCATCTTGACCCCTGCTTTGAAAAGGTCCATGGCCGTTGGTGCCAAAATACAGCATGCATCAATTTCACCTGTTTGCATGGCCGCAGAGATTTGATTCCAACCAATATAAGGCACTGTCTGCAGCTGCAAAGATTCAAATGAAGTTGCTCCGGTCTCTACCTGGCTCTGGGTTACACCCAATATCAAATGATCTGTTATCTTTAGATGTCCAAATTTTATGATTGGTTTATCCGCCATGTGCCCTTTCTTTTTAATTGGTTCAATGCTTCTCCCTGCTGAACTAATTATCCTACTGGGATTATACTAGTGATTGTACAAACTTTTAGCCGAACATTCAATCATAATAAATAAATTCAAAAGTAACTGTTCAGCATGGCCCCCATCGAGGGGATCATGATTCAAAACACGCTTGAATCCATCCCTGAAGCCAAGTGTTTCGTCAGAAACGCGTTGGCGAAAACGTCCTGCTTTCGAAAATTTGATCACTGACACTCCCCCTTTCATGTTTTTTTTCCAGCTCATTCTCAATCAGAATGTAAGGTACTGAAGATACAGGTTAACCCTGATGTGTAAACTGACACACACCTGAATCAACCGATTGAATTTATTTTTCAATGAGTGCTTGAGACAATCAGGGGGAGATAAAAGAAATAGATTTGATAAACACCTGCGAATTACCGTCCGTATCGCGGGCATCAATTTCAAAAGAGAAACCGGAAATGAAAGGAACAGTTGATTTTTTAAATTGATTTTTAAAGGTTTCTGCGAGATTGAATTCGGTGACAACCGTTTGTCCGGGTTTAGATCCACAAGGACTGCAAAAGTATCGTCCCCCTTTCTTGTAGTACTTTCCCAAATACGCTTTTCCTTCTATTGCGTGTTGTCCCAGGAATATAACGATGAAGTACGGTACGTTCGGGACCACAAAGCTGCCACTGGATATTTTTTCATCTCCAAATGAGACAATAAAACCGATCGCTTCTCGGAGTACGCCGTTCTCCCAATTGGCCTCTTTCAGGTATCGATTGACACCCCACTCAATTCTTACTTTTGTTGCACCTTCGATACGAACTTCTTTTGTAATCAATCCATTGATATCATCGTCGATCTCCAGCAGCAACTTCCCATTTTCAAAACGCGCCTTAATCTCATCCCCGTCGTTTTGAAATTTGAAATCATTTTTTGCAAACCAATCTGCAGCATTGCCGTTTTTCTGTTTTGAAAAATCAAGCCTGTATACAGTTTCAGCTTGTGTTAATATTGGGACGAGAAGAAGAGATAGAAACAGACCAAACATCAAAATTGAAAATCTCTGTCCTGAATTCATCATGCCTCCGTTAGCATATTTTTCTTAGGAAATAAACTTACGGCCTCAACCATGTTTCGTTAAACAGCCTGAGACCTTTTAAAGCTTCTGAATTATAAGGCTAACACATTTTTGTTGATATATACATCCCTAAATATATGACTTGTAGAATATCAGATGTCAGGAGGATTCTCCTGACGCCCGTTTATTCATGAACGATAGATCCCACATCTTCACCCTGAACAAACCTGCGCAGATCATCCTGATTAACAATACTTAAAACACACAGTGGCAACCTGTTTTCACGGCAGAGTGCGATGGCAGCACCATCCATTACTTTCAGATCCCGGGTTAACACATCCGCATAACTGAGTTTGTCAAATCTTTGAGCTGATGGATTTTTCTCCGGATCCTTATCATAGATGCCGTCCACTTTCGTGCCTTTGATAACAATATCCGCAGAAATTTCCAGACCTCTGAGGACAGCAGCTGTATCAGTAGAAAAATAGGGATTGCCGGTTCCACCTCCAAATATCAGAATATTTCCAGCTTCAATCAATGCCACGGCCTTTTGTTTTTCAAATTTCTCTGTCACGGCAGGTGCTTCAAGGCCCGTCATCACGTGCGCTTTTCTGTTTTTTGCGATCAATGCCTCTTTCAAGCAAAGGGCGTTCATAAGTGTGGCCATCATCCCAATATGATCAGCAGCAACACGGTCCATCTTCAAGGGAATGCTTTTTGTTCCTCTAAAAAAATTACCCCCTCCCAGAACAATCGCTACTTCTGTACCAAGATCCTGAATTTGGTTGATTTGTTCAGTCAGAGAATCGATGACCGTGAAATCAAAACCGTGTCCAACCACGCCACCAAGATATTCTCCACTGAGCTTTAATAACACCCTTTGATATTTTGTTTTCATAAAATTTTTGGCAAAAAAAAAGGGGACTTAATGTCCCCTTGCGGTGTTTTAAAATGTTTCTTTATAAAAGCGCTTGACTGAAAAGCCACCTCCAGCCGCCTTTCCCGCTTCGGCTAAATATTCGCTAATCGTCTTATCCGGATCCTTAACGTAATTCTGGTCCAAAAGGCAGACCTCTTTCTTGAACTTGTTCAGCCGACCGACAACCATCTTCTCGATAATGTTCTCAGGCTTACCGGATTCCCTTGCCTGCTCCATTAAAAAGTTTTTCTCTTTTTCAATCACAGCGGGGTCCAGATCATTCTCAGATATGGCCTCGACCTGAGAAGCAGCAACATGCATGGCAACGTTTTTAGCCGCATCTCCTGCCGCTGTCGCATCAGTTCCGGGTTCTGTGTCAAGTTCAACCAATACACCAATTTTGTTATTGGTGTGCGTATAGAAATTGATCACGCCGTTTTCAGCAGCTTCCCAATATTGTCCATTTGCAAAGACAATGTTCTCACCCAGTTTCCCAATAGCCTCGACGAATTGTTCTTTGATCGATCCGCTACTGGTGCTTTTTTCCATCAGGTCGTCTATCCCCACTTCAATCGCCTGTGCAGCAATTTTAGCGATAAACTCTTTGAAATTATCATTAATTGCAACAAAATCGGTTTCACAAGCAATCTTAACCAGCGCCGCTTTATTTTCCTTCAAGCTGATACTCACAGCACCTTCCCTTGTTTCCCGGCTGGATTTTTTGTTGGCAATGGCCTGCCCTTTCTTTCTCAGAAATTCCTTGGCAGCTTCCATATCACCATCACTTTCATTAAGCGCTTTTTTGCAGTCCATCATGCCTGCGCCGGTGATTTCTCGAAGCTCCTTAACCATGGATGCGGTTATTTTCACAGCGTTCCTCCAAACTAAAGCTATTTAAAATATATTTTTTAGATCTACTTTCGTTAGTGACACCAGATCTTTTTTTGCTCTCCTTCATGTTCGCTAACGATTTTTCGAGCGGGATGTTCTTTCTACTCTTCTGTTTTCGCGACATCTTTTTCTGTTTCTTCAACAGCAGCCACTTCCACCACGGGTTCTGTCACCTTTGCGTCCTCAGCGACAACTTCAACAGCTATTGCGGCAGGCTCTTCTACAACTACAGCTTCTTTTGCGGTGGGTTCATCGACAACCTCAGCGCTTTTTACGGCTGGTTTGTCAGTGGCTTGCCCATCATCCTTCGGCAGCTTCTGCACAGCCGGTTTTGCTTTCACTTCTTTTTTCTTAGCAGCGAGTGCCTCTTTCTTTTTGGCAGCGATAGCAGCCTTTTTCTTATCTTCTGCTCTCTGTTTATCCTGCTCCAGCTTGACTGCTTGTACTTTTGTCTCGTATATTTTTCTTCCCTCAATGGCAGCAGAAGCAATAATGCTGGTAAAAAGTGTAATACAATGAGCAGAGTCGTCATTGCCGGGAATCACATAATCAATCCCTCTAGGATCGCAATTGGTATCAGTAATGGCTATGATGGGTATCCCGAGCTTTTTCGCTTCGTTCAGAGCTATAAATTCACGCTTTATATCGATGATGAAAACCGCAGCCGGCTTTTTCCGCAGCTCTGTAATACCACCCAGTATGTTTTGCAGCTTGCGGCGCTCTTTCTCCATCCGCACGGCTTCCTTTTTTAAGACGCCGACATAGTCCAGATCCGGTCCTGCAATATCTTCAACTTTTTTTAATTTAACAATGGACTGCTTGATCGTGTTAAAATTGGTCAGCATACCACCCAGCCAACGTAAATTAACAAAAAAGTTATTACTCCGAAGCGCCTCTTCCTTAATAATGTCACGCGCCTGGTATTTGGTTCCGACAAACAGCACTTTCCCGCCGTTGGCTGAGACATTGAGAACATACTCATACGCCTCTTTCAATTTGTCCAATGTTTGACGTAAATCAATAATATAAATTCCAGACTTTGAACCGTAAATGTACTCCTTCATTTTGGGGTGCCATTTTTGGGTTTTGTGTCCCAAATGTGCCCCAGCTTCGAATAGATGCTTAACGGAAACCACTGCCATGTCTTAAAATCTCCAGAAGATGTCGCGGGTAAGTATTTATAGGAATTGATAGAAAAAGCTCATGTGAATCATTAAGCATAAACAATTGTTTAAACTTTGACAAGCGCGTATTTACATGAAACCGTTATCGGGAAAAGTACCACTTGACAGCACTCATCTTTAACTAATTCTACGCCAGAATCCTGATGTTAAAGATTGCTTCCCTTATTCATATCTACTTGTAACCGCTACAGTTTATCAATAATTAGGGTAATTTTCAAAAAACGCAAAAAAGCCCAGGAGGCTCTCGCCGACTGGGCTTTTTCCGCAATATTTTCTTGCGAAAAACTTGGATATCCGGCAGTGTCCTACTCTCCCACACGGTCTCCCATGCAGTACCATCGGCGCTGAAGGACTTTACTGCTGTGTTCGATATGGGAACAGGTGTGGCCCCTTCGCTATAACCACCGGAATTCTTTTGTGTTTCCCATTAGTCGAGCGTTTCTCATTAGTGCAAAAGAAACACATCGTCATTCAGGAAACACGTTCTTGAGTGTTTGCCGCTAATGCAACAGCAAACACATCTGGTGACATTCAAATCGTTTTTTACCTGCTTTGTCCTTTTATGCTTGAGTCTAGTCTTTTAGACTGCCTACTTAGACATGTGTTATCATCTCAAAGTGAGGCCTCACGGTCGGTTAGTACTGGTAAGCTAAATGCATTGCTGCACTTACACATCCAGCCTATCAAACAGCTAGTCTTGCTGTGACCTTTAGGAGAGTTATACTCCCGGGAAATCTATCTTGAGGCTGGCTTCCCGCTTAGATGCTTTCAGCGGTTATCCATTCCAAACTTAGCTACCCTGCGATGCCACTGGCGCAACAACAGGATCACCATAGGTTTGTCCATTCCGGTCCTCTCGTACTAAGAACAGATCCTCTCAAATTTCCAACGCCCACGGCAGATAGGGACCGAACTGTCTCACGACGTTCTGAACCCAGCTCGCGTACCGCTTTAAATGGCGAACAGCCATACCCTTGGGACCTGCTCCAGCCCCAGGATGCGATGAGCCGACATCGAGGTGCCAAACTCCGCCGTCGATGTGAACTCTTGGGCGGAATAAGCCTGTTATCCCCGGAGTACCTTTTATCCGTTGAGCGATGGCCCTTCCATTCAGAACCACCGGATCACTAAGACCTACTTTCGTACCTGCTCGTAGTGTCCCACTCGCAGTCAAGCTCCCTTATGCCTTTGCACTCTTCGACTGGTTTCCAATCAGTCTGAGGGAACCTTAGCGCACCTCCGTTACTCTTTGGGAGGTGACCGCCCCAGTCAAACCGCCTACCAGACACTGTCCCCGATCCAGATAATGGACCCAGGTTAGAACCCTAAAACACCGAGGGTGGTATCTCAACAATGACTCCAGCTAGACTAGCGTCTAACCTTCAAAGTCTCCCACCTATCCTGCACACAATATTCCAAGATTCAATGCCAAGCTGCAGTAAAGGTTCACGGGGTCTTTCCGTCTTGCCGCGGGTTAACGGTATCTTCACCGCTATTTCAATTTCGCTGAGAATCACGTTGAGACAGCGCCCAGATCGTTACTCCTTTCGTGCAGGTCGGAACTTACCCGACAAGGAATTTCGCTACCTTAGGACCGTTATAGTTACGGCCGCCGTTTACCGGGGCTTCAATTCAGAGCTTCGTCGTGAGACTAACCCCTCCTCTTAACCTTCCGGCACCGGGCAGGAGTCACACCATATACGTCCACTTGCGTGTTAGCATAGTGCTATGTTTTTGGTAAACAGTCGCCTGGGCCTCTTTTCTGTGACCGGCGTCAGCTCCGGGGGCAAGCCCCTTCACCTAATACCGGTAGTCCTTATCCCGAAGTTACGGACTCAATTTGCAGAGTTCCTTAACGTGACTTCTCTCAAGCGCCTTAGAATTCTCTTCTCACCCACCTGTGTCGGTTTGAGGTACGGTTCGAATGCACCTATGCTTAGAGGGTTTTCTTGGCAGCGGAGAATCAGTTACTTTACAGCCTTTCAGCTTTCGTCATCGGATCTCAGCCTTAAGGTAAAGCGGATTTGCCTGCTCTACCAGCCTACGTCCTTGAACCTGCTATTCCAACAGCAGGATAACCTATCTTTCTGCGTCACCCCATCGCAGTACACTCAAGTACTGGAATATTAACCAGTTTCCCTTCGACTACGCCTTTCGGCCTCGCCTTAGGAGCCGACTAACCCGTGGCTGATTAACATGGCCACGGAAACCTTGGGTTTTCGGCGAACGGGTTTCTCGCCCGTTTTTTCGCTACTCATGCCAACATAATCACTTCCATATCGTCCACGTGCCCTTTCGATCACGCTTCAACCAATATGGAACGCTCCCCTACCGTCATCATAAATGATGACCCATAGCTTCGGTGAAATACTTTAGCCCCGTTACATTTTCGGCGCAGGCGCGCTAGACCAGTGAGCTATTACGCTTTCTTTAAAGGATAGCTGCTTCTAAGCTAACCTCCTGGCTGTATAAGCATTCCCACCTCCTTCTCCACTTAGTATTTACTTGGGGACCTTAGCTGATGGTCTGGGCTGTTTCCCTTTCGACTACGAAACTTATCTCCCGCAGTCTGACTGCCACGCTCATACTTATCGGTATTCGGAGTCTGATTGGGTTTGGTAAGCTGGTAGGCCCCCTAGTCCATTCAGTGCTCTACCTCCGACAGCAATACGTGACGCTATACCTAAATATATTTCGGGGAGAACCAGATATCTCCGAGTTTGATTAGCCTTTCACTCCTATCCCCACCTCATCCAAGCACGTTGTAAGGTACAATGGTTCGGTCCTCCACTTGGTCTT
>Ga0233431_1001155_pt1 | contig 47794 bp, 63 predicted proteins | sample SI_118_April2016_FD_179867 | JGI IMG/M metagenome (GOLD analysis project Ga0233431, IMG submission 179867) | Seawater microbial communities from Saanich Inlet, British Columbia, Canada - SI_118_April2016_200_MG | ecosystem: Environmental > Aquatic > Marine > Inlet | place: Canada: British... | reverse complement strand
AAGCATACCGCTCAATTGGATCTGGATTCACAAGTTTCAATACTCTTTCATGTTTATTCATCCACGTATTTCCACTTATCTAATATATTAAGATTTGGATTTTACCTTTTCACAATATATAACATCACTCGGATGAACCACTTTCTCAGTATCATCATCATATCTAATACGCAAAGAAGTTAAATTAGAACTCAAAACCTTTGCCCATGCACCAAAAACACTTACACGGTCACCCATACGATAATTATGTTCTGGCATATAGACATCTTAGAAACAAAAAGTTATAAAGAAACAATTTTTGATGCAGCTAAACTTTTGAAAAAAGTTTAATCAAAACCGTAAAGGGTGCATTACTTCTTCTTCATACCCAACTTCTCAACAAGCCCAGAACTTTCCCACAACTGCACAACTTCCTCATCACTTCCACCATCTACATTTAATTTTTCTTGAAGTGGCTCTAAATGATTAGTATTGCATTTTCTTCTTTTCACACCTGTCACTCCTTTCGGCCCAGTAACAGTAGCAAACTCTATTCCTTCTTCTACAATAACACAATACTTACCAGACTCTCGACCAGCTATTTTCATACAAACTCGTCCTTTTTCAAATATCATATATAACACATCAATTTTTTTTCTACTCAAACACTCCTCGCTTGCTTTCTCAAAGTCTCACGCGCACAAGTAGGACATAAATTAGGCAAAGCTCGATTACTTCTTCTTTGTACCTTTGGCAGCTTTCGCAATTTAATAATCCTCATAGCAGGTCTATTTAGTTTAGCTCCGCAAGGACATGTATGCTTAGCTGTTTTTTTCTTACGAAAATGATAAACAGTCTTACCACCTGGCAATACCCGTCTAGTTTTCTTAACTGCTCTACATCTTTGTGCTCTTCTCATAAAATCACTATCCTATTCAGTATCGTAAACTATAAAAGCGTTATATCGTCTCTCAAATAATCCCCAACGCCTTCCTAAATGATATATTCATGATCATTGCAACCACAAAATACCAAGCTAACCAACCAATCTCAGCCCCCAAAAATGGCAACTCAAATGGCAATATTAACACAGGGCCTGTAAAAGTCTGTGCAATCCAAGGGAAGACCATAAAAGCAACAACCATTGTAGCAATCATTGGTTTCATATTCATTTTCATCTGTTTATTTGTCAGCTTAAGTGCCTCTTTCATAAGAGCATTTGCTTTTTCAGGATCTTCCTTCTGAATCTCCTTAACCTTCTTACTAATAGCTTTCTGCTCTTCACGCAATACCTTAATTGCACCCTGATCTGCTAAAAATTTATAAAACATAGTTGAAATGAAAACAACAACTCCAGCTATAATTGTTTCAGCAATATATGCTGGTAAAGCCAAAACTGGCGAAAATATAGTTGTCAACAAACCGAAATATATTTCTACTACCATTTTATCAACCTCTCATAACACTGAACCAATTTTATCTATATACAATAAACCAATTTCATCAGTGTGTTTTACTCTGGAACTTCCACACCTTCTTTTTTCAATGCATTTAATATTTTTTCCACCATAACTGATGGAGGACTGTTTATATCAGTGCACTCTATATCAATTATCTTAACTTTACCCTTATAATAGTCTATCAGTGGTCGAGTTTCCTTAACATAAATATCAAGTCTCTTCTGAATAGCCTCTTCTTGATCATCATCTCGTTGGAAAAGCTCCCCACCACATTTATCACAAACCCCATCAACCTTCGGCTTTAGATAAAGAACATTATATATGTCTCCACACTTCTTACATTGTCTTCTCGATGTTAGTCTTTTGATAACGATCTCAAAAGGAACAATTAAATTAATTATAAAATCCATAGGAATATCTGAAATCGCTTCTGCTTGTCCCAAACTTCTAGGATATCCATCTAAAATATATCCATTTTCACAATCTGGCTTCTCAATTCTTTTCTTAATAGCAGAACAAGTAATCTTATCAGGAACCAATATTCCATCATCCTGACACTTTACAATTACAGGACCAACCTCAGGATCATTCCGACTATCTCTCAATACTTGTCCCATGGATATTGTTGGTACCCCGAATTTAGTACATATTCTAGAAGAATAAGTCCCTTTTCCAGATCCCGCTGAACCAATCATAATCATTCTTAACATCATAACACATCTCATAAATTTTTGCTAAAGCTTTTTTGCATTCGACCCCATAAAAAGGTTTAACTTAATTTTTTCAACCACTCAGGCATTTCATCCCAATGCTGTTGCTGTATTTGTTCATATATTTGATACACTATCATAACAGTTAATAAAATTCCAGTACCACTTCCAACCGCATTTGTCAAGTCAGCAAACCCAGCTAACAATCCAACAAACGCACCACCCAGCACAGTCAATGACGGAATATACTTATCTAATACTCTTTCAATAATTCTAGGATCCCGTCTGAAACCAGGAATACTTATTGAAGATGATTTAAATTGCTCAGCCACACTCTTAGAATCCATTCCAGATGTAACAACCCAGAATTTAGAAAATATAGTAGCACCTATCATCATTGTAAGCAAATAAGTTAAACATCTTATAATATCAACGCCAGCAACAGCTGGTATCACTGTGAGTGTAGATGAAATCAAAACTCCTATAGCAAAACCAATTAATCCACCAAGAAGCGCAAATCGTAAAGTATATCGTTTGGAAGTTCTATTAACAATGAATGCAAATGCAACAGCAAATACCCCAGCTATCAGTGCAGAAACCATTATCCCCGCTGAACTCGGAGCAGTTGCGTAATAAACCAATCCACTCATAGGATTCCCACTAGCATCAAAACTACCCATAATACCAATTCCAGCATCAGACAACATTTTTCCAACTACACGTAAGTTCGCCACAACAGCAGCAGTTAAGATAACTGGTATATTACTCGTATAGATAAACTTCAACGGCCATCTTCGAGAAGCAAACTTTCCAAATGGAAGAGAAAATGCCATCGGAATTTCAATTCTCATATCCTGCGCAAAAATAACAACTCCAAAAACTAAGATAGTAGCTAATAGCGGAAGCAACGAAAGCATTGCTTCCATTGGCAATCCTTGTCCAAACATAAATGGTAACCCAGTCAAAATACCAGACGGTATCTCACCCGGCAACCCAAACAAAAAGCTACCACTCTGTGTCAAAGGATTAAACACTCGCAATATAATAGTTTTGGAAACTCCTGCTGCAATGAATAAAGAAATTCCAGAACCAATTCCCCATTTAGAAACAACTTCATCCATGAAAATAATTAAAAAACCACCTATAATCAATTGTAAAATAACTATCGGGATTAAACTAGGAGCAGCAGCCGGAACAGCACCAGCTAAAACATAAGCAATTGATTCAACAATACAAAATACAATAGCTAAAATTTTCTGCATTCCAGTAAACTTAGCCTTTCCTTCAGGCGTCTTAGTATCCCACTTTAAAATCTCACTCCCCACCAAAAGCTGCAAAATAATAGAAGCAGTTACAATCGGTCCAATACCCACGGTTATCAACGAACCAAACTTAGATCCAAATACAATTTCTAAAAACTCAAACTGTGCAACTGCATCTGGATTAACACCATAAACAAAAATACTTCCCAAGAAATAAAATAAAACGAGAATCATACCGGTCCATTTCAACTTATCCATAAAAGAAAGTTTTTTTTCAGGTTTCACAACCGAAGGAAGCTTTGAATATATTACAGACCAATCAAATTTCATATATCGACACCAATAATACGTCTAAATATTACCCTTATTCACTCTTCTCAACCTTTTCTTTATTGACCTTTTTCTTGTCTTTCCCACTCTCTACTTCTCCACCAGACTTCTCAATTTTCTCCTTTGCTAATTTACTAACTTTAGCACAAACAACTGTCAATGCTTTGTTAATTTGACCGCTTCCCAAAATTTTTCCATTAAAAACAACTTTTCCATCTTGGGACATATCAACTAACTGAGAAACATTAATACAAGGTAAACGATTTCTCCTAACAGGATTAAAACCACTTTTACCAAAATGATCTGGATCCTTCTGCAACATCATAGTAAACTTATGCTTACCATAACCAGCCTTACCTCTACCACCACGACTTCCCCCACCACGGTGCTTCTTTTTCATTCCATAACCGCAAGACTTTGTCCCACGTTTCTTACATATTTTTTTCTTAAAATGTACTGGCATTTTCAATCTACTCCATCTATATCATCCGTAACAAAAGCTCATTTATTTTTTCTCCTCTGTCACCTAACTCTCCTTTAGGATAATGATATCTTATACTTTTTCTAAAACCTTTTGAAGGAGGACTCAAACGGAAAACAGGTTTTATTCCCCACTCTTTTGATTTTTTACTTTTTACATTTTCCAAAATCTTATCAACATCACTTGGATCTATTTTTTTATTTCCAACCAGTCTACCACGTTTAGCAACCATCTTCTTCAAAACATCATCATTAATTTCTCCCCAAGTTATCAAACTTCTAGCTTTTCGCAACATTCCAATCTGATCTTTCTTAACAACCACACAATGATTTTTCCTATTAAGTCTAAGCATGTGCAAAGTATCTTTAACTTCAGTATCTACCTTTATCAATCCTCTAACAAGTATTGCCACTAACATTAATCTCCTCTCCCAGTTACCATTCCTGTTCTTGTTTCATATTCAGAAATAACACGATAACTATTCATCTTACCTAAAGCATCAAACACAGCTTTAATTAAATTTACTCTAGTTTGTGACTTGCCTCTAACTTTACACCAAACATCTTTTATTCCAGCCAGCCTCAAAACTTTCTTAACTTCATTGCTCACACATAAACCTAATCCTTTTGGAGCAGGCATAAGCTTCACAGTAACAGAACCTGCAGTTCCCATTGTTGTAAAAGGAATCGAATGACTCCCACCACATCTACATTCCCATGAACCACAACCTCGTCTAACAGGAACAATATTTAATTTAGCTTTGCTAATAGCTTTTTTCATAACATCTCTATGCTTTCCAACAGGTCCTCTTGACAACCCAAGTCCAACATAACCATTTTCATTTCCAACAACACTCATAACACTAATTCTATATCTTCTTCCAGACTTGTGCATACGAGAAGTTCTTCTAGACAATGTTCTTTTAGAACCACCGCCCTTTCCACAACTTCCACCAATCATAATAACTTCATTTTTAACATTAGGTAATAATCTATCAACTATTTGAGCCTCTCTGATCTTTACACCATTTGCAAATAACTTATCAATATTAACTTCTTTACCAGCAAAAATAGATTTACCTAAATCACTCTTAGGAATCCATTCTTCTACTTCTTCTTCTCGAGGTTTTCTAGGTCTTCTAGCTCCTCTACGTCTTCCAGGTCGTCTAGGTCTCATTTGTCCAGCCATATCATTCACCAACATAATACAAATTTCATATATTCTATATTAACCATTTATTTTTTGCTTTACTTCAGCAAAATTCTTTTGAATGTCTTTAGGATCAATACCATATTTCTTAAAATTATTTCCACCGGCATTTCCAGCCCAATCAGCAATGTGTTTACCTTCTATTCTATCCTGTGAAGGTAATATTTCTTTTGAATGCGGAACATCAATCCCAGCATCTATAACACCCTTTAATGCTGCATATAATCTAGCCCCTTTAACACTAACCTGATTTCCAATATCCAAAACAACACCATCAACTTTACCTTTTGCTTTGTTTCCCAAAAGAAAACCAGTTAAATATGAAGCAGGAACATTTCCAAGACCAGCCTTCCAACCAAACTTCACAAGCTGCTTAGAATTAACAGATACCAAAATCTTGTCTCCCTTTTCTTCATATCGAATTATTTGAACAATAATGTTTTTAGATGATTTTCTAATCACTAATCTATCCTGACCAGATTTTAGCAATCCATATCTAACTCTATAATTGGTCTTACCTTCTCTTCTTCTCCGATGTTTAACTATAGTTGAATTATGCATTTTTAATCACATTCTTTAATTTCCTTCTTGTACCTTCATCATATTATTTTCATCTATATACTTTTTCATATGTGCCTTACTTCTAAATACACCACTTTTTACCATAATATATAACTTTCTATATGAACCTGGAGTGAGTTTGTCTTCTGCCCTTAATTGTTTCACTAATCTTCTTTGTGGTCGTACAATCTTAAACCAATTTGCTTTCTTTCCTTGCCTAGCACCTTTTCGTCCTTTTCTACTTCCACTTCGCTGTTTTTTCTTAACAACAGGGGTTTTCTTTTTGTTTTCTGGTCTTTTTTTAATATCTCTATTAAGTATAAGTTTTCTAACATCACCACGAGTAATTGCCTTTTCAATTTTTTTCAAAGACTCAGGATTAAACCAAATTCTATTATTCCCACATTTCATTATTCTTGCTGCTAAGCGTCTTCTAAAATTTGAACATCTACTTTGTTTTGCCATATTTTTTCACCAATTTCATTTCTTTTTAACTGGTTTTGATTTATCCTTTACTGGATTTAAAATCCTAATTTTTTCCCCAATCTTTTTCATAAATTCCAACTTTTTCTTCTTTCCCAATCTTCTAGCCAGTCTAACAACAACATTATCATTAACATTAACTAAATCCCCTTCACATCTAACCAAAACCTCTGGCTTCCCACAAGGATGAAAACCTTTCACTTCATTAGGACTTCCATAACCACAACTAGGAACACGTGGTTTTGATTTCTTTCCTAATCGCATCTTACTTCTAATTCCTTTAGGTGCTCTCCATCCATCTGTAAATGCAGGTCTTCTTGTATATTCCTGCCTATGGAAATTAGGTTTTTTTCTTTTCTTATCTCGTCTTATTTTAATTTTATCTGCCATAAAAATCACTTTGCCTTTTCAGTTATGAAAACACCATCTTGATAAACTCGTCTATCACGAGAAGTTATCTTTGTAGCAACTTCAATATTTGCAGCTGTCTGACCAGCCAATTCTTTATCATTTGAAGTAACGATAACATCATCTTTCTTCACAACTACTTTTGCCCCATCAAGTATCTTTGCAAATCTAGGTTTTTTCTCACCCAAAAAATTTGCTATTGATACTCTACTACCTTCAACTTTAACAGTCATAGGAAAATGAACATAACAAACTTTTAATTTGTAAGTATAACCATCTACACACCCTTTAACCATATTTCCAATATGAGCAGCAAGTGTTCCAACAAAAGCCTTTACTTTTCTTTTATCAGACTCAGAAGAAACAGTCAGTTTATCATTTTCCGTCTGAATCTTAACTCTTGTTGCAAATGTCTGATCATAAAAATCCCTTTCAATTGTTTCCTTACCCTTAACAGTAACCTTAAACCCATCTACTGTCACGTTCACACCTTCTGGAATTTCTACAATTTTTTTCATAATAATCATCCTAACTAATTTCACAGTGAATTACACCATGCAAACATCAATAAACATAAGCCAATAATTTTCCTCCGATTTTCTTTTCACATGATCGGTGATCGATCACTCCTTTTGAAGTGGAAACAATTATTATACCCACACCTGATGCAGGTAAAAATCTCATTTTATATTTACCATATCCATCAGCAGTAACTGAAAATCTAGGTCGTACTGATCTAGCTGCATTGATTTTACCAAGCAACAAAACCTTCAACTTCCTATCACTAAACGATTCAACATTACCAATAAATCCATATTTATTCATAACACTTAAAACATTTTCAACTAACTGTGACTTATTAACAATAACAAAATCCTTTCCTACCTTATCACCATTCTTTATTTGACTTAACACATCTGAAAGCGTATCATGTTTCATATTTAACACATCTCCGATTTTATCTACATCATGAAAATTTCTTGAACCCAACATCTTCTCCTACTTCTCTCATACAATTTCTACAATACATCAACCCGTATTTTCGTATTAATCCTCTTCTCTTCCCACATCTACGACAATGTCTACTTCCTCTTCCATAAGCTACTTTATCTTTTTTCAATTTCATTGTTTCACCTTTATTCAATCTTGACTTTGAAATTTTTCAAAACCCAATCTCTTGCTTCATCTGAAGTTATTCGATGAGTTTTTGAAATTTTTCTACCATTCCTTTTTCTAGCAACTCTAAAACCCCTTCTTTCAAGACTCACACATATATCCATTCCATATATTCCAATTTCAGGATCATAACGTACATCAGGAAATGAGATATGCTCTTTTATTCCAAATGAAAAACCACCCTGCTTATCAAACACACCAGCTTTTATTTTATTTTCAACAGCTTCAAATGCCCTATTCAAAAATTCTGATGCTTCCTTTCTTCTAAGTATAACTTTAACACCAACCTCTCTTCCTTTCGCCATTCCAAATGTAGTCCTACTTTTAGTTTTAGTCGTAGTGACTTCTTTTCCAAGCAAGCCTCTAAGTAATTTTTTAGCTCTATCTAATTTTTCACCTGCTTCTCCGCAACCCATGTTTACAACTACCTTCTCTATTCGAATTTCTTTCATTGGATTAATTTTTTCATCTGTCATTATTCATTCACCTTTATTACTGGTTTATCAATTCCAACAACTATGAAATCTCTAAAAGCAGTTTCCTTTTCACCATCTAAAATTATTCTTTTATTGAAACACTTTTCAATATTTTTAATCTTTACGATCTCTCCGCGTTTAGTCATTATCAAACAACCCGGACCAAATTTAATACATTCTTTTATTTCCTGACTTGGTAAATCGATCAACACAGAATCATTAGACAAACAATCAGTTCTATCAGTAATGATATTCTTACCATCGTGTAAATTCAATTGAAGTTTTCCACCATGTATAACTGTTTTATTTGTAATTCTACAAAGTTTGACTTTAGATTCAGAAAAAGGAATTTCAATCACCATTGGTTTGTTCTTTATTATTATTCTATAAGCTTTTTCAGAAGAAGGGAATGAAATAACATCAAACAACCCAACCCCTCGATTAATATCCCTACATACTCTACCATCAACCAAAACCTTTCCACCGAAAACAACTTTTTTAACTTCAGAAGCAGTATCTGCAAATTTCAAAATATCTCTAATCACAACTACTAAAGGCAAACTATTTTCTTGAGGATGGCTACCTCTAGGAACAGCAATATATTTATTACTTTTCTTCTGCCCTGCCCATGGTGTTGATAATCTTTTCAAATGACTCATTCATATCACTCTCATTTTCTTGACTTAATTCTCTTTGAATCATCCATACCTGGATTTATTATAATTAAATTTGATGGATGAATAGCAACATGTAATTCTTCCCCACTTGACTTTTTTCTTTTAACACTGTCAATCAAAACTCGTGTTTCCTTTAACATAACCTGTGTAATCTTACCAGTCTTTCCTTTGAAACTACCCCTAACAACTTTAACCTCATCCCCTTTTCGAACAGCAAGACTTCGTATCTTCAACTGAGTCTTCAAGTCTTTACTCAAGTGGGCACCCATAAACTTCTGACGTATATGCAAAGCTGCATTATACTGTGCTTTTCTTTGCTTTCTTGCTTTTTTACTTTTCATAATTTACACCACAATACTTGAAATTTTTCCTATTGTTGAAAATCTTTCAACAGCCTCTTTAGCTACTGGTCCCTTAATTCTTGTTCCCCTAGGATCATTCTTTTCATTAACCAAAACCACAGCATTGTCTTCAAAACTTACTCGCATACCATTCTTTCTTCTATATTCTTTAACTTGTCTAACAATAACTGCCCTAACAATTTCATGACGTATCTTTGGATCTCCTTTCTTTACACTAGCTATAACTAAACCAGCTACACCAGCTTTTGGATGCCTTCTTCGAACACCCTTGTAACCCTTAACTGCAATTATTTCAACTTGAGTTGCTCCGCTATTGTCAATACACCTAAGTCTACTTCCAACCTGCAACCCGCTTGTAACATTTGCATTTATTGATTTCATAAAATCTACTCCAATTTCTCCACAACTGCAAAGTTCTTTGTCTTTGACAGTGGTCTACATTCCATAATCTTAACTCGATCCCCAACTTTCAAACCAATACAATCTGGTTTGTAAGCAACAATCCTTGAATGTCTTCTCTCGTATCGTTCATATTTAGGTATGAAAAAATTATAACCCCACTTAATAATCACAGTCTTAATCCCCTTCACACCAGTAACATTACCCTCGAAAACCCGTCCTCTTAATGAAAGCTTACCATGCCAAGGACATTTAGGATCGCTACAACTTTGTGTAGGTGGAACTGCTTTTATTCCAATATTCAAATTTTCTGCACGTTTTTTATTACTTATTACCACATATCTCACCTTTCAATTCCATCGTTTAATTTTTTTCTTTATTCGGTCTTCAGGCCTTGCAACAAGTGCATCACCATCAACCTTCACCTTTTTCCCATCTAAAAATATTATAAACTGTCTCTGATTTTTTTGTATTGTTTTTTCTTTTCCATGCACGTCAATTACAAATGTGTTTTTGGTTTCATTGACTACCATCCCATTTAATCCCATCTCAGATTTATTAGGACTTTTCTCAACTATGAGTTCAAGCCCAATCATCTCATGCTTGAGTAAGTTTTTTAGTGTAATCATGTCATTCTCACTCAATCTGAATTTTATCTGCTGGGAATCCAATATCAACCAAAACCTTTTTCACACGACGTTTGTGGTCTCCTTGAACAATTATTTTACCATTCTTATATGTACCACCCGCAGCTAATTTTGTTTTAAGGGTTTTACAAAGTTTTTTTGGATCAGAGTCATCTTCAACACCTTCTATAACAGTAACGACTTTTCCAAATCGTCTCCTATCAATATAGACTCTTATTTTTGTTGACTCTTTTGCCATTGTAGTACAGACACAAAGGTCTTCTGGTAAACCACATTTTTTACATGTCGACAGTTAAACACCTCCTGTTTTTTTACCGCTCTCGGATTTCTCCAAGCGGATATTTCTAGCATTAATCTCTGTAAGTATACGAGCAATTGTTTTTTTCTGCTCCTTTATTCTACCTGTATTGGCAGCTGACCCTCCAACAATTATCTGACTTCTTGATTTAGCTAACTCCAATCTAAGTTCAGACAATCGCTTCCTCAATTCATCAATGTTCATGTCTTTCATTTCTTTTTTTCTTATTATCGCCATATCAATCATTCTCAATTATCATTATTTTTTATCCTTTTTGCATTTTTCCAATTATTCTTTTGTCTCTTCTACCTTTTCCTCATCATCTTTTTTCACTTCAGATTTTGAGTCTTCCTCTGATATTGTATTTTCAATTTTTGCTTCGTCTGCTTTTCCTTCTACATTTTCCATTTCTTCTTTTATTTTTTCTGCAACCTTAGCAACATCTTCCCCAATTTTTTCTACAACTGTTTTAACAACATCCTTAGCTTCCTCTACAACTTCTTTGATGTCTTCTTTAACTTCTTCAGTAATGTTAAGTTCTTTATCATCACCTTGTTTGTCTTTCATTTCCTTAATTTGTTCTGAAACAACTTCTTCAGAATTCGCTTTCTCTTCTGCATTCATTTTTTCAACTTCTTTTTCAACATCTTTATCTTCAGCAATATTATGTTTAATTGACTTATCAATCTCTTCAAGAATCATTAACTCTTTTGGTTTCTGAGTCATTATTCTAACCTGTAAACCAATTGTACCAAGTTTAACTTGTGCACGACCATAAGATATTCTAACTAATGTTCTTGCAGTATCACCAGAATACTTCAAATAACCAGCAGAAAACTTTTCAAACCGAGATTTGTCCCCACCAAGCTTACCACCAGCTCTAATAGCAACACCTGTTGCACCGGATCTCATTATTCTCTCTATTGTCAAAATACAAACTCTCTTGTAATTAAAACCTCTTTCAATAGAAGAAGCGATTTGTTTTACAACTATAGTAGGATCTAAATTTGGATTAGAAATTTCTTGAACATCTAACTGTGGATTCTCAATATTAAATTTATTTTTCAATATTTGAGTTGTACTTTCAATTATCTTCCCACCTCTACCAATAACCATACCAGGTCTTTGTGCAAATACTGTTATTCTTGTTGACAGTGGTGTTCTTTGAATATCACAATGACTATATCCAGCTCGATTAAACTCTTTATCGAGGAACTCTTCTAGTTCTGCACGTTTTATATTTTCTTTAACAAATAATCGTTCTTTCATAATAATTACTCCTTCTTATCATCAGCAACTAATGGTGCAACATCTTTTTTCACTTCAGATTTTTTTTCAACATGTTTAGCTTTGCCATTATCCTGTTTCTTTTCTTTACTGATTTTTTCTTTCTCCACTTCAACAGGCTTTGTTTTACCTGATTTGTTTTTTACTAAAACCTTTTTGTTATCTTTCTTAACTGCAGGCTTAGTATTCTTCCCAGGTTTTAATACAGCATGTAAGTGTGAAACTTTTAATCGTGTTCCGAATTTTTGCTTTCTTCTTGAACGACGATAAGCAGGACCTCTATGAGCTGAAACAAAAACATTCATTGTTTCAAAATCCAAACCACGATTCAATGCATTTGCTTCTAAAAGTTTCAAGAGTCTTAATAACCCCTCTGAACTTTTTGTATAATATTTACCCATATAACTATCTATACCAATTTTTTGTGAAATCAATCCCTCTAAAAGTTCCTTAGCTTTAAGCAAATTCAACCCATTCAAATGCCTTGCAACAAATTGTGAATGTTTGGTTGAAACTCTATCAGTAGTTTTAGCACTAGCCATATCTTCTGTTATTTCAAATGTATATCCTTTGTTTTTCATAATACTCAACCAATTAATTACTTCACTTTAGTGGCATGAACTTTGAACTCTTAGTTGCTCCCACTCCTGGTGAAGAGTGACGAACTGTTTTTCTTGTTAATGCGAATTCACCTAAACGATAACCAATCATCTCAGGCTTGATGTCCACAGCAACCCACTCTTTTCCATTATGAACAAGCACTCGCTTATCAACCATCTCTGGAAGTATAATCAATGAACGAACATGTGTCTTAACAGCTTTTTCTTTTGTTCGTATTCTTTCCAAAAGTCTTTTCTGTTGAACAGTCATTCCACGTTTTAAGCTTCTTCTTTGACGAGCTGGTAATAGTTTTACAAATTCGTCCATACTAAGCTCTTTCAATTCTTCTAATGTTTTTCCTCTATACGTAAATATTTTTACCATTTAAAATCACTTCTTATTACCACTTCTACGAGCAGACACTGAACCAACCTTTGCTCCAGGTGGTGCCCACCTTGAAATTGATTTTGATTGACCAGGTTTTGTCTGACCACCGAAAGGATGATCAACCGCATTCATCGCAGTTGCTGATGTTCGTGGATATAATTTATTTCTTGCCCTCATCATATGCATTTTCTGACCAGCTTTATAAAATGGTTTATCCCTTGCTCCACCACCAGCTGGCACACCCAATGTAGCTAAACAAGCTGCCTTTATTTTCTTGAAAGATTTCGAAGGCATCTTAAGTGTAACATTATTTCCATCCTGTCCAACAACCAACGCCCTAGTACCAGGACTTAAACAAAGTTGTGGTCCAGATCCTGGAATATTTTCCACAGCAAACACACTTGCTCCCTTTGGAATATCTTTTAATTTCATAATATTTCCAATAACAGGTTTCTTCGCATTAACTGTTATTTCCTGCCCAACTCGCATTCCTTCAGTAGCAATTATTAGAGTTTCACGTTTTTCACTATCAACTACTTTAGCTAATGGAGCATCTCTTGCAGCATCATGAATTAAATCAATAACCTTTACTACACCGTCTCGAGGATAACCTGCATCACCTGCAAATCTATGCCCAGGGCTACGATAAGTTAAACTTCCCTTTCCTCTTGCTCTTTGAATTATTCGCTTTCCCATAATCAACACCCATTCAATTTTTTTCACTTACTGTTTTTTCATTATTTTTTGCTAAAGCTTTTTGAACCAATTTCAACCATAAAAAGGTTTATAACATTCCAAAACGTGTTGCAATATCTATTGCCTTATTTTTTTCATCTAAAGCAACAAATGCTTTTTTCCTTCCCTTTCTATCAATCAATGTCTGTACTTTATTTATTTTTGTTTCAATTATTTTCTCTATAGCCCATTTAATTTGACGTTTGTTTGATTTCCTATTAACAATAAAAACTAATTTACCCTCTCTTTCGATCATACCAATTGCCTTTTCAGTTAAAAGTGGTGCAACTACAATTGACCAAGGATCAACCAACAACGGTCTATTTTTAATTTGTTTTGTTGGCTTAACCTGTGACACTACTTTTTTAGCAACATTAAGTATTCCTTCTTTCTTTTCTTGTGATTCTTTATTATTTTTTTCATCCATATAATTCACCTAATTTCTTAATAGCACCCTCTGTCCAAATAGTTAATCTACCTGGAACTGTACCTGGTGCTAAATCTTCAACTGTTAACTTTTTCAATGTTTTAAAATCACAACCCGGTATATTACCAACTGGTTTTTCTAAACTATCATCAACTGAAACAACCAAAACCGATTTACTTCTCTTATATCGTCTACCTCTCATCGTTCCCTTACCTGCCCTGACTTTTTTCTTCCCACCACGTATCAGGTCTTCCTGTAACTTCAACTCAAATAAAATATTTTTCATTTCCTTAGTTGTTTTCACATCATTCAAAGAATCATCAAATATAATAGGTAACTCACAAGAAAACTTGTGACCACGTTTAGAAACTAATTCTGGATTAGCTGTAGCTGCAATTGCAGATTTAACAGCAATCACCATCTCTTTCTTATTTACTTTCTGTGTCCAGATCTTTTCTGATGTAGGTGGGTGAGATCTTCTTCCACCAACAGTTTGAGGAACTCGTCTAGCTCTCCATTCCTGTCCACCACTTGTATTGTGTGAACGAGGCAAACGTGCAATCTCACGATTCTTCATGCTTCCTCTAGTATCCTTAACACCATGATAATGAGCAGAAGTTCTCAAACCAGCATATCTATTAGCACCATATGCCTGTCTTTTGTTTGCCTGTAAAGCAAGTACAACCCTCTTGATAATATCTTCTCTCATAGAAGTAGAAAATACACTAGGTAACTTAATGTCCCCTTTCACATTTCCTGTTGAATCAAATAATTTTACCATACATTACACCTACACACCCTGCTTACTTGAGTTTGAAACATAACGAACATCAACTGGGAAAATCTTTTTTGGTCTTACACCAAATCTCAAACGAATCAATCTTTTAGTTGGACCAGGAACACTACCATCTACAAGAACAGCTTCCCCAGAAAGCTTCCCATATCTTAAAAATCCACCTTTCAATTCCAGTGTCTCATCGATTTTAACAACTCTTTTATTTACCTCAGTTCTAGTCTGGAAACCCAATTGACCTGGACGAGGAACAGTTGATCTAATTTTACCAGGCTGTTTAGATCCAAGACAACCAATTATTCTATGACCTTGTTCATTGTGACGACCCTGCAATTTAGTTCCAAATCTCTTTACAACACCCTGAAATCCTTTTCCTTTTGTTACTGCAGAAACATCCAAAAAATCACCTGGTTTGAAAATTTCAGAAAATTTAATTTGTTTACCCAACATACTCTTAGCATATTCCAATTGACTGTCCAAATCTCCACCAATAGGAATTTCAAAAATTTCTGGAGTTTTCTTAAAACCTGGTGTAGTATAAAGCATTAAAGAAACTCGCTTTGTTTTAGCTTTCACATTTTCCATCTTTTTCATCTGATCTTCCAGAGGTTTAACTTTCCCAACACCTGTTTTTCTAATAAGATTTTTAGCAGATTTTTCAGAAAAAACAGCACATAAAACACGAGAAGGATAAGAAGCATGAGCACAAAAACCAAGAACATTCAATGGTGGACAATCCAAAACAGTAACTGACCGTATCAACACTTGACCCTTTGACCTAGAATTAGGATTCGCATCAATAACACCAACATGAGTCATACCAGCCTTGTAACCAGCAAAGCCCAACAGTTTGGCATCTTTATCACTAGCCCAACTTCGCACAGCTGGATAAATACGCTTTGCTCGCTTTTTTGGGTAGAATGCTTTACTACCCTTTCTTGGACGTTTTACTGAAGGCATATCGAATACTCCAATATCTATTTTAGGATCATGACAAATGTACTTTTAGCTATTTATACCTATCCCTAACCACAAGAACACGACGCAGGTTTACAATACAATTGCCAAAATTACTCATTTCTTAAATGCAATCATACCGGCTCGATGGTTATGTTGAACTATCGTTCAATGGACTATGCATCATCAAAATACGCAGTCGCAATCCATCTAAAGCACGAAAACTTTCCACTGTGTTATTAAGAAGTAAGGTATTTAAATGTTATTTTTTGATTAAACTTACTGGTATCATTTTTTTGTGAACATTTTTGAACCAAATACACAAATAATACAATTCTTCAGAATACGAAATATCGAAAAACACCCTTTTTTTCAGGTTCAGTAGTTTCAAAGATCTTCAAGACATCACTAGATTTAATAAATCTCTTCTTAGTTCTTTCATCTAATTCTAATGTATCACCATCAACCCCATCAACAAGCCCACAAAATTGTGTTTTTGACCCATGTATCAAATAAGAAATATAATGTCCAGGTTTAATATCAACTGATTCGTATGTAATAGGACAGGCTCCAGAATGAGTCACATTTACCAGAGGCATCGCACCAACCCCAAATTTTTTATTTGCTTCATTGTGAACCTGAATTCTCTCCATAGCTTTCCTATAAGCTTGAACTAAATTTTTACCAGCAACATAATATTCAGCTATTATAGTTTTACTGGGATCAGGCACCCCAGACCCATCTTTAAAAAAAAGAGCATCAGTACATCCAATTACATAAAAATTCATCGATCCATTTCCAGTCATATGATCACTAATTATATAGGAAGACAAAAAGATTTAAGTGGTGCCTAGTAAAACAAATTTCACAGATCACCAAACTTTTGAAAGAATTTGGCGCCGAGGGTGAGATTTTCACTCATGATTCGAATTCGTGCTGTTTCAACAGTCTCACGCATCCTTGCGGAAACCAGCTAGCTAGAAACAATATTCCAGGATCGCCCACGTTGTGTCTGGCGCTCTACCTAGCTAAGCGACCTCGGCATCTAATAGAATAGATGTGGGTAGAATATTAATAAATGATTGTTAATTTTTGATAAATCTTTTTTCATAGATAGAACCAATAAAAAGGTTTATTTCAATTTTATAGAAATGTGAACTCCATCAGGAACATTCACACGCATTATTTGACGAAGCGCTCGCTCATCAGCAGAAATATCAACCAACCGTTTATGTACTCTCATCTCAAAACGATCATATGTAGCATTACCATGCCCAGTACCATCTCCACAAGGAGTCTTCATTGTTGTTATTCGTAACTTTTTAGTTGGTATTGGAATTGGTCCCTTCATTATTACACCAAATCGTTTCGTAATAGACTTAAGCTCAGCACAAACCTTCTCAATTCTATCAATGTGAATACTACTTAGTTTTATCCGAGCTTTCTGGTTAGGCATATCATAATCTGTACAAAGAAAGTATTTAAATATAATATTTGCTTATTTTTTGTAAACATTTTTGATCCAATTAAAATCCAAGTCTATTAAGATATTTATCCACTGTAATTGCACTGATTTCAAGTTCATTCGATATTCTAATAGCACTTGGTTTACCATTATCATTCAAATACAATGGATCTTTAACAAGGATCTCAACCTTTTCAAAATCAAGATTTGCTTGATCTATTTTCTGTCGTGAATTCCAAGTCCGCCTATCATTATCATCATATTCGGGATTATTTGAGCTCTTTCTCACCGAACTTGCTTTATCAGTTTTCATTTCACGAAGCCATGAAGGATCAGGAAATTTATATCCATTTTTTTCAAGAATGTTCCTAACAGTGTTATCAGCAAGGTGAAGTTCACTGGCCATAGCAGAAGTTCTAGGAGAACCATCCCCTGGACAATCAGAACGATTACAAACACATCCATCATCTACTGAATCACGATGACGATATTTATCCCCTTTTACAAGCTCCAAAACCATATCCACTATTTTCTCCTTTTTCCGTGTATATTGTTTTCTATGCGCAATAACCCTAGGATCATTATCATAATCGAGAACATCTCTAATAAAAATACTACTACACCCAACTCCCCTAGATATCTCAGCAATGTTAGGAATGCCATCCCCTGGACAATATGACAAACCACTACATCTACAATACTCACCATGCTGATACTTCTCATTCTCAACAGCTCTAAGAACAGCCCGTTTATACTTTATCTTAACTTCTTTTTTCATTCTTCCCATAACAAACAATTGAAAATCAACCTTTAAATTAAAAAGAAAAATTAAGGAAAAGCTTAATATTACTGGCGAAGTCAGATATAGAATATTTCGATGCCTATAGCTAAGATATCGAAAAATAAAAGATAAAATTTACTGGCGCAAAAAAACAAGCGCCAGTAATTGGAAATAATTTTTACTCTATTACAGTTGACAACACAACTCCAGCTGCAACTGTCATACCCATGTCTCGGATAGCAAATCTACCCAAAGCAGGTGTTTCTTTTACAGGTTCAACAACTAATGGTTTAGTTGGAACAACCTTTACTATAGCAGCATCTCCTGTTTTAATGAAATCTGGATTTTCCGCTACAACTTGTCCTGTCTTTGGATCCATTTTCTTTTTAATTTCAACTATCTTACATGCAATCTGAGATGTGTGACAGTGGAAAACTGGTGTGTATCCTTTTGTAATAACATTTGGATGTCTCAACACAATTATCTGTGCCTCGAATTCCTTCACCTGTTTAGGTGCAGTATCTTTACGTGAACAGATGTCTCCTCGTTTGATATCATTTTTACCAACACCTCTCACAGAAAATCCAATGTTATCGCCTGGACCAGCTTCTTGTACCTGCTCGTGATGCATCTCAATAGATTTTACTTCTCCTTGTGCACCTGAAGGTACGAATACAACTGGATCACCGATCTTAACTTTACCAGATTCAACTTTTCCTACTGGTACTGTTCCGATTCCAGTAATTGTATAAACATCTTGTACTGGTATTCTCAAAGGTTTGTCTGTTGCTGGAGCAGGTGGTGTTAATGAGTCTAGAGCATCCAACAATGTAGGACCTTTGTACCAAGGCATGTTTGCTGATTTTGTTGCTACATTATCTCCTTTCCAAGCAGAAACAGCTAGGAATGGAATCTTACTTGTGTCATAACCAATACTTTTCAATAATTTTTCAGCATCAGCTTTAACTGCATTGAATTTTGCTTCGTCATAATCAACAGCATCCATTTTATTGATTGCGATTATAACTTGTTTTACTCCAAGAACTTTAATCAAAAAAGCATGCTCTTTTGTTTGTTCTTGAACACTGTCTTTTCCAGAAACAACTATAATAGCTGCATCTGCCTGTGAAGCACCAGTAATCATGTTCTTTACAAAGTCCCTGTGCCCTGGCGCGTCGATTACAGTGAAATAAAATTTATTTGTATCGAATCTCTTATGCATAATATCAATTGTTACTCCTCGTTCTCGTTCTTCTTTTAGATTATCCATAACAAAAGCGAATTCAAAAGTTTCTTTTTTCAATTCTTTTGCTAACTCTTTCAGTTTTCTCATTGCATCTTCACTAATATTCTTAGTGTCGAACAATAGTCTACCTACTAAAGTAGATTTACCGTGGTCTACGTGACCAATTGTTACCAAATTCATATGTGGTTTTTTTGCCATATTAATTACCTCCAATTATTATTCTGAAATAGCCTCTCACCGATCGCGCAAGAAGCTAAAGATAAGGGTTAACCTTATACCATCATAGTAGCCATCTAAAGCTATTTAAAAGTTAGTATCAAACCTTGAATATGCTAAGATTACCAAAGTTTCTAAGAAACAGATTTCCATACTTCCAACCCACTATGACTGTAACAGGACGTGTTATATGTTCACATCCCATGAAACATGATAATATAGAAGGTCTTCCACAAACCGATCAAGTAGCTTATCATATGACCATCCTTACTGAAAGATACAATTTTGAGGGAATCTACACTGGAGTCCCACCAGTAGAAGTAGATGATTATGTGAGTGTAGAAATAAGTAAAAAACCTAGATACACTGACACAAGAACAGCAAGAGGACAGAAAAAAGTAATAAATATAACAAAAATTCCAGCAATTGCATAAATTTTTCTAACCGAAACACAGTAAATTAATATTAAGAAAAACACCAAACTTTCTCACGTATTTAAGCTTTTCCTGACCATGTAGTAGTATGTCAATAAAAATATTAAGTAAGGGTCCAAATTCATTAACATACACAATGTCAGCAGTACTTCATCTGATAACAGACGGGTATCAAGAATTGAGTACTGATGGTAAAACTACTATTTACGGAAACAAACATGGTAGTAGAAGAGCAATAACACCAATAGATGAAGTTCCACAAGATAAACGAAAAAAAGGAACATTTGAAATAATGGATTATTTCATGTAATTGATTAAAACCAATTCTTTATTTATCTTTGTTCTATTTGATCTTATCCCAAGATGAAATAATTATTGAGTCTTCTCTTCAACAACCAAACCTTTTCGCTGTCTAATCTTTTTCACAATTGGATCTCGAATATCCCGAGGAACTTTCTCAAACAGAACTTCTTGAAGAGATTGAAATCCTTTTCCTTTTGTTGCTGATTTCAAAGCAGGCTCAAATCCAAACATCTCTGCAACTGGCAACTTAACTGTCAATTGAGCAGAAAATTCTTCTTGATCCATATTCAAAATCTCTCCTCTACGATTAGAAGCCTCACCTGTTACACTTCCAATAGAATCTTGTGGAGTGTCGACTCGAAGAACTTGTTTAGGTTCCAACAAAGTAGGATCAGCTGCAAGCATTGAATCAAAAATCGCATGTCTAATAGCTGGCATTATCTGAGCAGGACCTCTGTGCACAGCATCTTCATGCAATGCAGCATCTTCTAAACTAACTATCAACGCAGAACATGGTTCTTTAGCCATTGGACCAGCATCAACCACACTCTTGAACGCTTCCTTAATTAATTCCATAGCTTCATTCAAATACTGAACTCCCTTTGAAGTATCCATTAAAATTGAGTGGTTGTAAATTAATTTTACAGCACGAGCTTCATCTTTAGTCATTCCGTATTTCTGCAACTTAGTAATTAATTCTAAATCTTTACCTTTTACAATCTGATCTGCTACATCACCATTTACCATAGCCTTAAAGAGTTCCTGTGAAACAGGTTTAATGGAAATCCAAAACTTATTATGTTTATTTGGACTTTTACCAACAATAGTTGGTCCGTTTTTAGTTACAGTCTCTCGATAAACAACAATCGGTGGAGAAACAATTATATTTACCCCTTTCTCACGAATCTTTCTTTCAACTTTAGCATCTAAATGTAATTCTCCTAACCCCGAAACAAGAGTCTCACCTGTTTCTTGATTGATTGATATCTTCAAAGTTGGGTCCTCACGATTTAGAATTTTTAAAATATCAATTAACTTTGGTAAATCTTGTGGATTTTTAGGTTCAATAGATTTTGTAACAACTGGCTCGAAAATATGTTTGATAGCTTTAAACTCGTCAATAATAAAACCAGGTTCACAAATTGTATCCCCAACAACCGCTTCAGTCAAACCAACTATACCAACAATGTTTCCACCAATTGCTTTTTGAATCGGCATTCGTTTATTTGCAATAAAAGTTGTAACCTGTTGAACTTTCACTCCATGTTTCAATCCAGTTAAATATATTTCACTTCCTTGTTGCAAACTTCCAGAAAATAGTCTAGCAGTACAAATCATTCCAGCATGTTGATCATAGACAACTTTAGTAATCACACCAGCTAGATGCCCATTAACATCACAACCAGTTAACTGTTTTCCCATTTCAGAATCAACATCCCCTGTCCATAATTTTTTCATTCTATATTTCTGCGCTTCAATAGGAGAAGGCAAATGTTTAACAACCATATCCATAACTACAACATTCATCGGACTTTTAGTTGCCAACTCAGCATCTTCATCTGCAGCACACTTATCTATAATTTCCTTAAAAGTAACACCAAATCTTTTCATAGAAGGAACAGAGATCGCCCACTTTTTCAAAGCAGAACCAAACGCTATTGACCCATCTTCAACACTAACAATCCACTGACCTTTCATTGTAGGATCAATTCTTCGCTGAATAAATTTATTAACATCAACAACAATTTTTGTTAACCGCTGTAAAAGCTGTTCAGGGGTTAATTGTAATTCCTTTATCGCACGATCTACTTTGTTAATAAACAAAATCGGTTTAACTCCCTCTTTCAAAGCTTGTTTCAACACAGTTTCAGTTTGTGGCATTATTCCCTCAACAGCACAAACAACAACAACTCCACCATCAACCGCCCTCATAGCTTGAGTAACGTCAGCACCAAAGTCAACGTGACCAGGTGTATCCAAAAGATTAATTAAATATTTTTTATCCTCATAAACGTGAGGCATAGTTACAGTAGCACCATAAATAGTCATTAACCGCTCACGTTCTTGATCATCAATCCATGTAAGCATTCTATCCCCTACCAAATCTCCAGCTATCATACCTGCAGCTGCAGCTAAGTTATCTGTAAGAACTGTTTTTCCGTGATGGATATGAGAAACGATTCCAATATTCCTAATATTTGCGTGATTATTCATTAATTTCTGCACACTAGCAGAGTAATCGTCTTTTGCAGCCATTTTAAATCATTCCTCCAAATTAACAGGTTATAATACTCTCTCATATGAACTGTTTATATTTAAATATATAGCCCAAGCGAATCTATGAAATAAACTACGAAGTAACTATAGAAAAATAAAAGAAAATAAAAGGGTGGGTGTCTGTTATTTACTGGATCTACAGTCCCTCATTTTTTTGACGTCGTTTTTTAGTGTGGCTTTTCTGTTCGTTTTTTTGGTGCAGCTTTTTTGCTTTCGACCCAATAAAAAGGTGCTTTAGGCCATTACTTCATCCAGACTTGCTTTAATGAAATCTACCATTTCAGCATCTACTGGTAAAGCAATTGATTTTGTATATCGTTTTGATTCATCTTTTGCTACAAATCCCCTAGAGATAGCTAAAAATTCATTTTCTCCGTCATCTGTTTTTGCTTTCTTTTTTGCTATTTCTAAAAAGTTATTTGTTCCGAATTTCTTTTCACTTGATTTTACTGTTTCAAATTCTACCATGTTTATACATCTCCTATTTGTTTTTTTATTTGATTTTTCTGTTGATCATGAATTTTTTAATAGTTACTAAAAGGTAAAGTTCTGTCAACATAACGTCCAGCTTCTCCAAGAACATCACCAATAGGATATCCATTTTCTATTAATACTTTAATAGCTTCTTTTTCTAATTCAAGACGTCTTATAGTAAGGTCTACCAAAGTCATAACAATCACAATATTATCTCGCACCTGTTGCTTCTCGTTCTATTCTCTCTTTTTCTTTAATTGCAACAGACCGACTTCCATCTTTTTCATAACAAGCAAATATTTCATCAGCTAAACATTCACCAATGCTTTTAGGATTTGCATGTGCTTTCTTAGAAACTGTTTGAGAAATTAAACGTAATGCTAAATCAATTCTTCTTTGTGGTGAAGCGATTACGGCTTTACGAGCCATTATACCACCAACCTGGAAAGAAGTTACTTCTTCACGAAGTGCTGCATTTTCAACAGCAATAATTAAAACTTGAAGAGGATTAATTTTTGCCCTTTTCTCTAAAATTGTTAACATCTCTTTCATTGTTTTCCAATTAGCAGAAACTTTTCCAGCACGATCACCACTAGTTAACAAATGTCTTTTCCCACGGTGCCCATTTACAAACATGTGATTCATCAATCGTTCAACTAAAGAAATTTTAGATTTGTAAAATTGTCTTTTACCATGACGCCCACCACTACGCGGAACAATCACTGGCTTAACAGAAATATAATCTTTCAATCCGGGATCAGAAACTTTCAATTTGTCCATAGGCCATATACCAAACATCTTTATTGCCTGTTCGGTTTTTGGAACAATTGGTTCTTGTTTAATTGGTTTTTTTTCAGGCTGTACTTTTGATTTAGTATCAGTAACTGAAACCGCAGACTTTGAATTACTTTGTTTCGATTCGTCCTTATTGATTTCTGGCTTAGCTACTTCTGGCTTTGACTCAGGTTTTACTTCTGGTACTGGTTCAACCTTCACTTCTGGCTTTTTTTCCTCAGGTTTAGCTACCGCTGGTTCATCCTTTACCATTCCAGTTGTCATATCAAGTTCAGCCATAATATTTCACCAATTTCATTTAATTAATCATTATTTTTTTCGCTGCTGTTTTTTGCATAGTTTTTGATTGATCTTTTTGGTTTCCGATCCAATAAAAAGGTCACCCATAAAAAGGGCATTTATTTTTTCGCTGCTCCTGCTTTCGCAGCTTTCAACATACCAGTTAATGCTTTACCATTAACCTTGATAACCTTCCATCGAACTCCCCACATGCTTCCTACAGGACCTCCTTGAGATCCACCAACCCCTTCAACCATAACCTCATCATGCTCATTTACTTGTTTAATTGCTTCGTTCCCAGGAACAAAAGCAGTAATCTCTTTTCCATTTTTCAGAAGCTGAATCCTAACACATTTAATAATTCCAGAAGAAGGCTGTTTTTGCTCTACTCCCTTTTTAGATAAAACAATCGCTTTAGCCTGTGGAGCACATTCAAGAGGATCTACTTTCTCTCGCAATCTAAGTGTTCTTACTTTATACTTTGTTTTTTTCCAGCGTTTTTTCTTTCGCTGTTCTTTCATTTTTCTAGCTCCAAATTCTCCGATTTTAATCACCTGAATATAGCCATTATAGTACAATCAACCTTTTAAAAGGTTATCCTAGGCACAAAAAAAGAAAAAAAATGGTAGCCCCGACAGGATTTTCTTAACCTTTTTAGTTTTTGATGGATCTTTTTTGTTTATTCCAACAAAAAGGTCCTTTGAACCTATGTCAGCTGGTAACCTTCACAACAAGGCATGCTTGCTCAGTGCCTTAGACTATGTCCAAGGCCAGCTATCCTGGGCCATTGCCCACAGCTTTTAGATTTTTTCCTGCATTTTTTGGTGCAGGTTTTTTGCTTTCGATTCAATAAAAAGCTGCTCTAGACGACGGGGCTATTACTATAATTAATAACTCATATCAAGTTTTTAAATTACTAAGAAATCTACGTTTTCTCGTCAATCTTCCCTTGCACTTCTTTTACAAATTCATTCATAGAAACCCCAAATCGAGGCTTAGCTCCACGAGAACGCACAGCCAGTTTACCAGACTCCTTCTCTTTCCCACCTATCACTATAATATAGGGAACTTTTGCCTTCTCAGCATCCCTAATTTTCTTTCCTATGCTCTCACTCCGATAATCAGAATCAACTCTGAAGTTTTGTCTAAGTTCAGATTTTATTCCCTCCGAATATTCTATCAAATCATCATTCATATTAATCACACGCACTTGCACCGGAGCTAACCAAACAGGAAACTCACCTTTATACTGTTCTATCAATAAAGCCAAGAACCGCTCCATAGAACCTAAAATAGTTCGATGCAACATTACACATCTAACTTTCGTATTATCATCTGAGACATAATTAACATCAAAACGTTTAGGCATGAAAAAATCCAATTGAATTGTTCCCAATTGCCAACTTCTACCCAACACATCTTTAATATGTGTATCAATTTTTGGTCCATAAAAAGCACCGTCTCCAGGATTTAATTTATAATTTACTTTGTTATCTTTTAATACCTTTTCCATTATCTTCTCAGCCTTGTCCCAAATTTTTACATCACCAATAAATTTCTCAGGTCGTGTAGACAGTTCTATATGATCAATTTTCAATCCAAATGTTTTGTAAACTTGTAATGTCAACTCAATCATCTTTTTTACTTCTTTCTCTATTTGATCTTCCCTACAAAAAATATGTGCATCATCTTGCGCAAATCCTCTCACACGAGTCAACCCACTTAAATTTCCTGACATCTCATTTCGATAAACAGTTGCAATTTCAGCTAAACGGATAGGCAACTCACGATAAGAATGAGAACCAGCTTTGTAAATGTAAATGTGCCCAGGACAATTCATTGGCTTTACACCAAACTTCTGCCCATCAACTTCAGAGAAAAACATATTATCCTTATACTTATCCATATGGCCGGATTTCTCCCACAGCTCAGCTTTGTAAACATGTGGAGTTTTCACAATTTGATATCCTTCTTTCAATACTAACTCAGTTAAAAAATTCTCTACAACTCGCCAGAGTATAGCACCTTTAGGATGGAATACTGGTAACCCAGCTCCTAAATCATCCTGAATACTAAACAACCCAAGTTTCAATCCAAGCTTACGATGATCATGCTCAGGTAAGTCATCCATCGGATTATGTTTTTTCTTATCAATTTTTTCATCAGCCATAATATCATTCTCCACCACATCTATATAATTGTTAGGTATTGTCAATTTCAAGCCTAACACATACCACCATCTTTCAAATAATCTAGTCTTAACCTCTCTTTAAGTTCAGGACATCCAATTTCATAGCCACGATTAAGATAGTCGAATAAGTGAAATGCTTCTTCAATAACAACTTCCTGTTTACATCTTTTAGCATATACATCCCATTCTTTTTTTATACTTTCTGGTAACGGTCCACATTCATCAAACATTTTAACACCTCATCATGAATATAAAATAAACTTATCCAGTATAGACGGCCTACCTTTGCCTCTAGAAACTAAAACAGACACCTCATCTGGCAAAAGTCCCAACGATCCATCCACTCGAGAAAAAGCATATTTTGAAAGAGAAACCTTCTTCAAGCGCGGACAACGTTCCACAATAGCTTTAATAATTTTCTTGCTAGCAAATTTGCGCAAATGTACTATCAAAACATCTTCAGAAAGAAATTCAATATCTGCAAGGCTAGAAATAGAAACAATTTTATCCTTCTGTTTGTAATCCACCACTTCTGATATTTTGTAATTCACCTTGCATCATTTTCACCAATTAAACTATCTTCTCTAACCCTTATAAAACCAAAATTAATGTCACAAAAACATTACTTATTATTATAATGGATTTCACAAATCAATCAAGAATTGGAAATTTGTTCTTTTTAATAAATTTTTTCCAAACAAACCAACTAACAACAACTACAACAGCCACGCCCACAGTCAGCATTTCAAAATACTGATTCAAGAATATCATTATTGGTTCCCCGAAATACATTAACACAAGTGCAACAGGAATAAATCTTCCACCTCTTCCCAAAAGCGAAGCAAACAATACCTTCTTCAAATCCATTTTCATTACACCTGCTGAAACTGTAAAAATCATAAACGGAATTGGTGTAAGTGCTGCAACCCCAACAGCCATCTCACCATATTTTTTAAAATAATCTTCAACTTTCAAAATCTTCGCTGCAGAAAAAAACCGATTTAGAAGTGGCCTTCCACCTTTCCGCCCAATATAGTAACCAGCCACTGCACCAAGAAGCGACCCACCCAAACAAATACCCGCATACCACAATCCAAGTTCAGGTGCAGCCAGCACCAGTGGAATCAGAAGTATATCAGGAGGAATCGGAAGAAAAAATGCTTCCATAAATGCAATTAAAAAAAGCCCTATCCCACCATAAGGAACTAAATAAATTTGAGACCACTGAATTAAATTTGCAAACAATGCCATGGCTCTATTTAGAAAATGATTTTTATAAAGACATTATTTTGCTTTCTTCTTTAGCATCTCTAAATATTCTTCCTCAGAAAAAATCATAACATCATCCCCAACAACACAATCTTCAAAATAAACACCATCCCCAACTATCAAATTACCAACAATTGTACAACCTCTGGGAACAATAACATCTTTCTCAAGATAACATCCAACTAAAACAGAACCTTCTTCAATTCTAGAATCACGAATTTTCTCATTGGTATAAACTGTTGGATCACCTTTAACAATCAAATAAGCAGCACCCAATCCAGACCAATCATATTTCTCTGCTGGTTGAAACTTTACTTGTTTTGTTATTAATGATGACATACTCAATGATAGAAACTTAATCTTTAAAAATATGAATTTTGATTATTTGGCATTTTCCTTAAACAGTTTGTAAATAGTATTTATCAATGAAAACACTAATTTCAATGATGGAACCAATAGGTGAAAATTACTCAGCAGTATTAGAAGAAATAGCTAAAATGAAAGAATTTGCTACCACTAGATTTGGGCTGGATTTTCATAAAGGAGCTTATACCGAAATCGATACCGGAGCAGATCAAACAAGTACCTGTTATTTAGTATATGCTTCTGATGAAACCTCGATTAAAAGTGCCAGTCGGGTATTTGGAGCATGGGATATACCATGTCATAAATTTGATACTGAAAAAGAGGCAATAGAATTTGCAAATAGAGCAACCACTGAATATGGATGTGATACCTACTATAGATCAGTAGATATACATGGAAGTAAAGATTGTCAATTGTCAAAAGAGTTCTTAGAACAATACAATAAACATCAAAAGGCAGATGTATTGTTTCATGAAGGTTTTCATAACCACTGCAAAATAAATGAAATCGGACTTTCATCAAACCTCGAAGAACCTATAGCTAGTTGGGTTGGCTATAAAATAGCTATTGAATATTTAAAAGAAAATGATCCAGCACAAATACCAAAATTAAAAAAAATGCGAGATAAGTATAAAAATATATATGAAATTATAAATCATTTCAGACATGAACTTAAAGTCAATTATATGCGATTGACTACAGGAAGACATTATTATGATTTTTATACTGGAAAAGATATAGAAGAATTCAGAAAAGAAACTTTCAAAAGAGCTGAAGAAAAAATTAACAGCTTACCAGAAACAAATCTTGATTTTGACAAAAAACCATTAAACAATGCATTCTTTTTATGTTATGAAAATTATGCAACAAACTCCGAACTTGTTAAAAGAATTTTAGAAGGTGTAACAGTAAAGGATTACTTATCAAAACCAGATGAATTTAATAAAAAAATTATAGAAGAGTCCCACAAAGCATTTAGAGAAAGGGAAAATAAAATAGATTACGAAGCATCAGCTGGGTTAGATAATGAAAGAGCTAGACAAAAAGAAATGGCAACTTGTTAATAATAATACTAACAAACCTAGCCAAAGCTAATATGTAAAATAAAAAGAAATTTTAATTAAATTTCTATGCACTTTTTAATCCATTCCACATAGCATCAAACATTACACCCATTGTCTGACCAGATACATGTTCAGATTGTGCCCAAAAACCTAGATCTTGTGTAGGATGAACACTCATATCATCTGTTAAAGCCATTAATGCATGTCTATTATCTGCCAAAAACATTCGTCCAGAAGGTTTATCTAATTTTCGAACATCTGCAAAAGATTTTAAGTTTCTCATCGCATCAACAGTATCTTTTCTGTGAGGAGCAGCAATTCTTATTTTCACTCCACGTTGAGCAGCTTTTCTTAAATATTCACCATGTTTATTATGAAGTTCTCTAACCCCATTATGAGTTGTCATAATAGAAATATGTTTTTTAGCACCTCTGATTACAGTTCCAACTTGTTGATGAATCATATGTCGTCCTTTCAAAGAACCATTCATCTCACCTGGAGAAACTAAAGAAACACCATCTTTGAATAATTTATCCAATTCCTTAATCACAGAAGACTTTTGCATTCTTGCAATTCTATCAACAGAAACTTTACTATCTTTTTCAATTTTCTTTTTTGCTCTATCAAAAGCTTCTGTAGGTTTAATAGCAACATAACGCAATGGCTTAGTATTTTGTGTCATTACAAATCCCTTGTCAGCCAAACTTTCAAGAACATCGTAAGTTCTAGAATGAGGAACTTTAGCTAAACTAGAAAGCTCACCAGCTGTTGAGGTCCCACGAGATAAAAGAGCAACCCAAAGTTTTCTCTCATAAAGATTAAGACCAATCTGTTTTAACGAATCCAATACATTTTCATTAACAACCATCAAAATCAACACCACCTATAAAGCACTTAAGTTTATAGGAAAACAATAGCTTATATAGTTTACTACTAGGATGTAAGTTGTCTGTAATTATCTATCTGTTACTAACATATTTAAGCGTTCACTACTGAAATGTAGACAATAAAGGTACGTTATTCACCCTATTAGGCGAGTTAAATCACTTTTTTCTTCAGTATCCAATCCATCTAAAGGACGCAAAATTAAGGTCTTTTTGGTACAATAACTGCTTTTTTGTTTTTCAGAAATCTTCCCAGCAACTATCATCGCCTTTATCTCAAAATCCTCTAATTTTTTTACTATTATTATCTTTTTTCCTACATGCCATTTTCTTATTTTTTTCAACAATTCTGGCTTTTTATCATCGGCTATAAGCGTACACCCTCTTCGCATTATCAACCATGCTGCTAACACATCTTTATTATTCCTTAATTTAATTCCAACATCCCCACCAGTTCCTAAAGGTAATCCGCCCAATCCATTTATTTTTTTTGTGAAAATATAAGTATTTCTAGATCGCACCTCAATAAAAATTTCTTTTTTAGGTTTTCTCAAATTAACTTTCGCATTTGTTACTCGTTTAACAGCAGCACCTGCTTCTTCTGCTACAGTTTGAGAAGAAAATTTATGCCAACCTGCCCTACGCGCACGAATTGCAAAACTTTGTTTATTAGTTAATTTAATATGCTCAGCTAAATCCACTGATAATAATTTAATTTCATCCAATCCAGAATGACACTTCCAACATTCAGAATAAGAAGTTACACCAAAAACCCGTTTCAGAACCGACTTAACTTTCCCACGTTCTTTGCTGTAAATGAACACGCGATTAGGATTTACTTCAAAAGAAAACTTTATTTTTTTCATTTGCAACTCAGTTCGTATATTATCCAATAATATAGCCATCCATTTCTTCTGAACCTGCTCGCTTTTCAGTGCCTGTTCTCCCACTCTCACAAGTATACAATCCGGATCTCGCATATAGAAGAATTAGTAAGAAGGTTTATAAGAGTTTTGAATTTATCTCATGTGTATTGTTTCCTGTATTACTCTCATCACACGTTCAAACCGCTCAGTCGGAATATCAATATTAAAAAACTCACTCATTTTTTCTTTATATCGTCTTCTATATTCCTTAGACTCACAAACATGATCAGAAAGATCTGTAATAGATCGTACACCATGTTGATCACACATAGAAACTAAATCTTGGGGTGTCATTCCATCTGGATATGTAAATATATCTGGTTTTAGTTCACACTCAACCTCAGTATACCCCAACAAATACATAGCAAAGGTTTTGTGATTACCATCTATCAAAATTGAATATTGTGGCATGAATATGGGTTTTTTAACAACACCCTCTTCTTCTATTTTTTCCTTCCAATACTCAACAGCAGGTTTCCACAAAAAATATTCAGTTGGTTTTAGATTATGTAAAGAAACTGTTCTAAACGTACCGTATTTTTTAACAGTATTGTTCATATAGAATAGTGTAAATGTAAAAGGATTTAAATCACTACTTCTTCTGAACCTTCGCCCCGTCCTTAGAATCATGAATAGTCCAACCTTTTTTGTTTAATTCATCTCTAATCTTGTCAGAAGTCTTAAAATCTTTTTTCTCCCTAGCCTGCTCCCTTTGCTTCACTAACTCCAAAATCTCTTTAGGCACCTTCTCCTTTTTCAAATCTTTCAGCCCAAGTCCAAAAACTTTATCAAATTGCAAAACTAAAGAAAGTTTTTGCTTTGATCCCAAATCAGTTGATCGCAAAACATCCCACATCACAGCCAACGCCTCGGGCATGTTCAAGTCATCATTTATTTTCTGCAAAAATCGCTTTTTGAATTCTTCAGTATCTCCTTTACTGTCTTTCCTGCTTTTCAATCCAAGAACCAAATTCTTCAAGCGTTCATACGCGTTCTTAGCACCATCTAAATTATCCCAAGAAAAGTTTTGCTGACTTCTATAATGAGCAGATAATGAAAAATATCTATACACTAACGGATTGTATCCTTTATCAATCAACGCCTGAATAGTCAATATGCTTCCACCAGATTTAGCCATCTTTCCTTTATCTTGCAATAAAAAATCATTATGCATCCAATAATTAACACATTTCTTTCCTGTGGCTCCCCAGTTCTGTGCTATTTCATTTGAATGATGCACTGTAATATGGTCTACACCACCTGTATGGATATCAATTCCTTTCAAAAATTTATTAGAAAGCACAGAACATTCTAAATGCCAACCAGGAAACCCGCGTCCCCAAGGAGAATCCCACATCATAATATGTTTCGGTTGGTTTGTAATCCACAACGCAAAATCAGAAGCATTTTTCCGTTCAGAATCTTTCTTACCGCTTGCTCCTTCTTTTTGCTGTTTCAAATTAAGTTTACCTAGTTCTGAGTAATTAGGAAATTTCCCAGTATCGAACACAACACCCACTTTAGTTTTATAAGCCAGCCCGTTCTTCTCGATTTTCTTAACTGACTCGACCATTTCTTTTACATAATCACTAGCATGAGGAAGTTTATCTGGTTTGAGAATATTCAAAAGTTTCATATCAACTAAAAAAGCAGACTCGTAGATTTTTGAAATTTGTTTCACACCCTCCACTGTCAACTCCTTTCCTTCACGGCGCAACGCTTTAATCATTTTATCTTCGCCCTCATCCCCGTCAGAAGTCAAGTGCCCCACATCAGTAATATTCATCACATGCTTAACTTTCAACCCATTATATTGAAGCACACGTTTCAAAACATCAGCAAAAAGATAACTTCTAAAATTCCCAATATGTGCATACCAATAAACAGTAGGTCCACAACTATACAAGTTAACCTGCCCTTTCTTTATTGGTTTAAACTCTTGTTTTTCTCTACCTAATGTATTGAATAATTGTATCTTAGTCATCTTAATCACTACTATTAAACATTTCCGTGCTTAAATATTTCTCCCCACCATCAGGAAATATAACAACTACGACCCCAGATGTTATCTTCTCAGCAACATAATAGGCAGCTCCAGAACTCTGACCAACAAACAATCCCATCTTAGCTAATTTTCTAACAGCACGATCAGCCTGCTCAACATTCACATTCACTATCTCATCTACATTTGAAAAATCAAGAATTTCCGGTTTTTTATTTTTTGATAGGTCTTTCAAACCCTGAATACCGCCTCGCGGCTCTATCCCAATAATTCTTATCTCGGGATTTTTTTCTTTCAATAATCTAGCCACCCCGGTAATTGTTCCCCCACTTCCTATTCCAATTACCAAATGAGTCACTTTTCCACCAGTTTGTTCCCAAATTTCTTTCCCAGTAGTTTCATAATGAGCCTGAACATTATATTCATTACTAAATTGATCAAGATAATAATATTTTCCATTCATGGCTAACTGTTTTGCCTTACTAATAGCATTATCCATATCACCCTGAACAAGAACAATCTCCGACCCATATGATCTCATTATTTTTCTTCTTTCAACAGACATAGACTCAGGCATTACCAATAATGATCTATACCCAAGAACAGTAGATATCATAGCAATACTTATCCCAGTATTACCAGAAGTAGCATCCAAAATAATTTTATTTTTAGTAATTTTTTCAGTATTGATGGCATTCCTAATCATATAGCTAACTGGCCTGTCTTTAACAGAACCAGATGGATTGAATTTCTCCATCTTGGCAAAAACATTATTTTTTATTTTAATCATGGGAGTATTACCAATAATATCCAAAATATTACTCATTAATATCCCTCAGAAAATATTTTTTAAACCGTACATCCCGAATAGAATTTATTTCTAAAATAAATCCTTTACTTTTCAAAATAGAAATCGAATATCTAAGAGTACGTTCAGAAAGTTTTGTAAACTCAAGAATTTCACCCTGTGTAACTTTGCCAGCTATAAGTGCATCTAAAACAAGTCTACTTGATTTTGATAATGCAAAGTCGTTCACCCATAGAGGTCACCTTAAAATAAGCACCTAAGTGCCTATAGTTAAACTATCCTCTCTACCCCTTTTAAAAAGGATTGATACCGGCAATAATTTATTAAGAAAAATAGAGGGCATTCGCATGCCCTACAAAAACAAAAATCTATTCCATTCCCAGAAGAGCTTTAATTTTTTCTTGATCAAAACCTACTATTGTAGTTCCATCTATGTCAATAACAGGTACTCCCATCTGTCCGGTTTTTTGTACCATTTCTTCTCTAGCTGCTACATCTGTTGAAACATCTTTCATTTCAAAAGGTATTTTCTCAGCCTCAAAAAACGCTTTAGCTAGTACACAGAAATGACATGTTGGCGTACTATAAATTACTATTTTATGTTCAGTCATGAAATCACATCCTCGTATAAAATCCTTGTATAACACAGTATTGTAGATAATATAAAGTACCACATTACAGAATTAATTATATTACACAAAGGATTTATATAACTAACACCCAAATATCAACTATGCCGGCGTGGCAGATCGGTTTATGCACTCGATTTTAGAACTTAATGGTTCTGAAAGGTGAACCTGCAAAGCGAGCAAGTCTGGTTCGACTCCGGACGCCGGCTCCAATTCTATTTCCAATCAGCAATCGGAACTCTTCCACCAGTCAAAAACTTATGACATTCTAACGCAGCTTTTGCCCCTTCACCTGCAGAAATAACTGTTTGCTTGTAAGGAACATCAGTACAATCACCAGCAGCAAACACACCCTCTGCTGAAGTAGCACCACTCCCATTGACTTCAATTTCATTTAACTTGTTAACCTTGACCAAATCCTTTACCGGACCAGCATCAACTATATACCCAATCTCCATAAACACACCATCTACAGAAATTTCTTTTATTTTTTCAGTTTTCACATCTTTAACAATAATACTTTTAACAAACTTGTCTCCTTTAACTTCAGTCGGAATAAAAGAAAGCATCTCTTCTATGTTGCTAGCAGATTTCACTTTATCCACAGTAGCCTCATCTCCACGATACTGATCTCGTCTATGTATAATATAGACCTTTTTTGCGATCTTAGAAAGTTCAACTGTACCATCTAAAGCAGAATTTCCCCCACCAATAACAGCCACGGTTTTTCCAGAAAATAATGGCGCATCGCATGTCACACAAGTACTAACACCTTTACCAATAAATTCTTCCTCACCAGGAATACCAACCATGCGCGGAGTTTTCCCAAACCCTAAAATAATCGCCTTACAAAAATATTCATTCCCATCTGTCAAAATAACTTTAAAGTTCGGTTTATCACTTTCCTCTTTATTACCACTACCAACCCTTTCGATCTTCTTAACTTTGAAAAACTTTATCTCAGCCCCTGCTTCTTTAGCCTGCCACTCATACTTCTGCATCAGTTCCACACCAACAGCATTAGGAACACCTGGATAATTTTCAATCCCACCTGCAAGAGTAGTTTGTCCACCCAAATCAATAGAAAAAACTAGCGTCTTCAGTTTTTTTCGCGCAGTGTACAACGCAGCTGTTAATCCAGCTGGCCCACCACCAACTATTATTACATCATAAAGATTCATTTTAAAAGCCTCTTTTGGTTTTGATCCTTTCCTGTGAGATTTCCAATGCAGCTGCACGAGCAGTAATTCCTTTTTCTTTCGCGCGTTTTAAAACTAGCTGCGTATTAGCAACAACTTTACTCTCAACCATTTCCCACATCTGATCAACTGTTCCTCCAATATATTCAACATAGGAAGAAATAACTCCACCTGCATTTGCCACAAAGTCAGGCACAACCACAATACCCTGTCCTTCAAGTTCAGCTTCAGTTTCATAACTCATGCAAATATTCGCACCTTCAACAATTATCTTTGCTTTCACATCTGATTTGTTTCCATCATTAATCACATCTGCCAGCGCAGCTGGTATTAGAACAGAAACATCCAATCCGAAAACCTGTGCATTAGAAATTTTCTGCCCTTTGTCATAATTAACAACACTACCAGTCTCTTGTTTTACTTTTAACAACTCATCGTAATTCAATCCACTTGCATCATGGATTCCACCTTTGGAATCTGTAACAGCCACCACTTTAGCACCCCACTCAGTCAAAAACTTCATAACAAAAGTTCCTACATTTCCAAAACCTTCTATTGCTACAGTCGCTTTAGTAATATCAATTCCTGCGTGTGCTAACGCTACACGTGTAGCATGTGCAACCCCGAAACCAGTTGAACCAAACTCATGTGGAATCCCACCCATGTCAGCTGGTTTACCAGTACAAGCTTTCATATCACCATTTGCCTCAGCAAACCATTTCATTTCTTTCTCAGCCATGTAAATATCAGGTGCAGCTACATAACTAGAAGGACAAACAGAACTAATCGCACGAGAAAATGCTTCTACTATTGCCTTTTTCTCTTCCTCTGGCAAGTGCTTCCCATCAGCCACAATTCCAGACTTTCCACCACCAAATGGCAGATCAGCAATAGCACACTTCCATGCCATTTCTCTAGCTAAACGAAAAACTTCTTCCCTAGTAACATGTTTAGTCATTCGTATTCCACCTTTCGCAGGTCCCAATACAGTAGAAAACAAACAAGTAAATCCTCTCATCCCAGTTTTCGGATCATAAACTTCCAAAATTGTCTCTGGACCAAAATTATCATTTTCAATTGTCATGTACATCATCTCCTAATATTTACTCCTAACCAACATAACAAAGGAGGTATAGAAGCTATAAAAATAATACAGAAACTATTGTCTTTAATACGTATAAAGCTTACGTGTTGGAATTATCCAAAGATATTTCCAAACATTCCAGATAGAAAATCAACTATCTGTCGCAACACACCTTTAGTCTCCTTCAATTCACCCTCAATATCAAAACATGCCCCGTTAGAACAAAAATTTGTCAAGCATTCATAATTGTTTTGGCATTCTTCCCCTGTTTCTTGCTGATCTTGAAAGCTCCCGTCAATATCACAATACTGCAATCCGTCTTCTAGAAATCGCGTACCAATCGGCAAACAAAACCCACTACTAGTACACCCACCACACTGCGTTCCAACAGTTATTGTTTCACCTTCAGGAACCTCTATTGTAACTGTTGACGTAACATTAGAAATTGTTTCTGTATCTGTTATATCCACAGCAACTGTTTCTACGCTCCCGACACAAATCCCATCCACACAACCTTCTGGGCAGGTATATATTTTTGTTTTCAAAAATCCCTCCTCACAATAATATTCAAAAACTTTAGGACCTTCTTCTTGTGGCCCCTCAGCCATAACTGTAAAACAATCATCTTCCTGATCATCCAAAACAGTGCCTGTTGGTGACAAACCTGTAGGATATGATTTCTCATAATAATTCAATCCACCATCAGAATCTACACAAGTAACTGTCTCACATTTCAACTCTTCTGTTGTCAATGCAATAACTTTATTCATATGATCATATACTCCATCTTTTGTTTCAACAAATCCCAATGTAATTTTCTGCCCACATTCTTTTTCAAATGTAATGTGATACATACTTTCAATAAAGTGAATTGTTCTAGTCTCCCCAACACCTAAAGATATTCCATATTCATATTTTCTAGCAAAACCATCCCCAAGCAATTTAAACTCAGGTATTGTAACAACTTCATCTTTCATATTTTCAACATCTATAGAAATAATATATCTACTACCTTCAGATTCTAGATTTTCATAATATCTAAAATTATCAATCTTCACTATATCCTCCACAGAATCAGGGCACTCACCTTCAGTCATTCCTTGAGCAACATCAGCTGCTTCGCAATTACCATTACAGTTCTCCTCAAAAATACATTCATCTGCTGATAATCCAAAACTTGAAAACAAAAATACAACTAATATTGCCAATACTGAAACTTTCTTCAACATAGAAATATAACAGCCCAGGTATGCTTAAATATCTTCCCCTGCGAGTATTTTTATGTTCAGATTTGACAAAGACCAAAAAGTCATGATTCTTTCAGCTATTTTCGTAGCAGCTTTAGTTGCTGCTAATTTGCTGGGCAACAAAATGACTGAACTATTCGGAATTGTCACTTCAGTCGGAATATTCGCTTACCCAATAACATTCTTAATGACAGATTCCATTGAAGAAGTTTACGGAAAGCAGAAGGTTAACCAACTAGTAAATGCTGCTTTTCTGAGCTTGCTTGTCGTAGTAGCACTTTTATTCATATCAATAACAATTTGGCCAGCTAGTTGGTGGACCAATCAAGCAGAATATGAATTAATACATGGACAAACTTTACGAGTAACAGTTGCTAGTTTAATTGCTTTCTTCATATCACAGAAGCATGATGTATGGGCTTTCGATATTCTAAAAAAGAAAACTCACGGCAAAGCACTTTGGATTCGTAACAACGCATCTACAATCGTCTCACAATTAATCGACACAACATTATTCATGTTCCTGGCTTTCTACTTAATGACACCAGAATTCCATTTAACGAGAATTATAGGAATGATAATTCCTTATTGGGGATTGAAAATCGCTTTCGCAATCGGAGATACACCATTCTTATACGCAATTGTCAACTGGCTTAAGAAAGAATGATTTTTTTCATGAATGTTTTTGAGCCAACTTAACCAATAAAAAGATTCTTTTCGTAAACGTTTTTTGTTCTTACCTATAAAAAGGTTTATTGGTTGAAAAAGTGTTTTTTATCTTAAAAATTTTAAAACAATCTAACTAATAAAAATACTATTCTACTTTACACTCCATTTTAACACATGAATCATAATCAGTAATTTTTTCACAATCTGCATCGAGACTACAATATGTTACCCTTTTACCATCTTGATAATTACCAAGAATTTTACATCCTGCATATATTGGACATTCATCTACACCAAACCTTTCACATTTACCAATTTTTCCTCCATAACAACCACCCCAACTACATCCTAAATCACTACAAACCTCACCATCTTCAACCTCTTCACAAACAACAGTACCATCACAAACTGGAATAGCATCAGACCAATCACACATCATATCAGACTCACAAGCATCTTTCTCAGGATGATCACACATCCCTGGAGGTTCACGACAATTATAACCAGCCCACTCACATCCATTCATACCACAATCATCTTCATTCATATAGACATTACAGCTCGAATGGAAATTACAATCAGCATCAATACCTCTCCACTGACAACCAAATTTCTGACAAGTATCAACATCCTCTATTCCAACACAACTAACCTCCCCACCATAACAACCATCTATAGAATGATCTACAACACAACCATCAGAAGTACAAGCTTCATTATCAGAACATTCCTTTATGTCATCCCAAATACAAAATCCACTACCACTATAAACCAAATAAGAATCGTCATATCCGTATCTACAATATGTTTTACCATCTACCTTATAAGAAAAGTGACCAGTTTCTTCACACGAAGGACATCTATTACTATTTGAAATAAAATGTTTCATAGAATCAGAAACTTTTTCAATCACTATACCATTTCCTGAACATGGATCATTAATTTCACCTGAATGCTCGAGATCACAATCAATAGGACATGTTCCGGCATCCTCATCACCATATTTAGTTTCACAGATACCATTCCCACAAACACCATAATCAGTAGTATAGTAAAATCCACATTTACCATACCCACATGCGACATTCGCAGGGTACTGATAATCTATATCATCAAGTTGTTCATGAACCCAAAATATTTTACCATCATCTGATATGCGTGGCCATCTATCTCGAACTGAGCTATCAGTTATCTGAATTACCTTACCGCTTACTAAATCAAGCTTATAGACATCAATATGACCATTAATTTTATAGGAAAACACAAGTGTATTTTCATGAAGATCAGCTCCATTATTATTCAAGTTGTTAGTCAACTTCATAGAACTTATTTTAGTTTTTACTTTTGTTTTTATATCATACTTGTATATACCATCCTCAGAAAACCAAACAACATTATCACCACTTATCATAGGACATTTAGACACATCACGATCATCATGATGTAATTTAGTTTTTTCGCCACTAGAGAAATTATATAAATAAACTTGTTTAGCACAACTAGCCTCATATTCTTTCTCACCATTACAAGTTGATATAAAACGTGAATATACAATCAAATCACCATCACCATCAAACGACCCACATTTCTCTAGTATGTTTCTTTCGAAGTGAGTCTCACCAACATCTCCAACCATCTCACCAGTATCAATGTCCACAAAACTTATAGAATCAGTCCAATCAAATATTGATTGATATAAAACAGTATCACCACTAACAATTGGATTTCCTAAAGTGTGTTTATCTTTATAAGATGAGTATTCGTCAGTATAATATCTATCCTCGTTACTAAACAATTTACTACTACCATCTTTAAAATCATAAACATTGAACCCACACATATCCTGAGCTTTTGAACCATCACAAAAAACCTCCCAAACAGCCTTTCCATCTGAAATATCAGGCTGCCTTTCATTTAATTTACCATCTGTAAACTCAATTTCTTCACCAGATGAAAAATTATACAAATACAAATGCCATCTCTGATCCTTCAAATTTGGTTTATAATTTTTATCGGAATATAAAAGAATGTCATCGGAAACATCATAATTATTAATAGTAACATCTGGCCCATTAGCATTGCTAAAAAGTTCTTTAATAGGAACTTTCATAACATTTCTTTTTATACCATCAACATAAGAAAATTTAGGATCACCAACAGAATCAAGATCACTAAGCCACTCACACCCAAAATTTATACACAAGTCAGTAGCATTGTGCCTAACATTAGTGAGTTCCTGTGTCTGTGTAATATCAAAACAATCAAAAGTATCAGTTTTCAACACACACGCTTCACCATGTGATGCTAATTGAATAACTTCTCTCAGATTATCATCAAGGGCATCACAGTTTATTTCACCACCGTAACAAAAATGTGGCTCAACACAATTATAATAATCATACATAATAGAAAGATGAGAATCCCCATCATTACAATCTTTAATAGGACTACACTCATCTGAACAAGTATCTGGCATTTCTTTTGTAATACCCCAATTACAAAAACCGTCATTGTCATTATCAGTGCATTTTATTTGTCCATCAAATCCATCAGGCCAGAAACTTTTATCTTTTGGTGGACTAACAACACCAACAGGAACAAACCCACCAACCATACCAGAACTTTCATAACCACCATACCGAGAAACTGCACCTTCTTTTGTTTTACCATACCCATCATCACCCCAATCATCTCCCCAACTATTTTTATATATCCAATGAATATCACCATCATCACCTGTTTCATATCCAACAAGTAAAATAGCATGACCACTATCATCATACTTTGCAAAAGAAATAGGACCCCCAGTTATCAACAATCTTTTAATGCCCTCATCATCGAGTCGGGATTCTCCACCAACAGAACTAAACTTATATGATTCATACTCTGAAATATTCCAATATCGGTTTTCCCAATCACTACAAATACGTTTCTCTGTACACGCATGGTTTTCGTCATCAACCCAAATCTTAGTAGTTTTTCCATCACCAAGATCAACCTTTTCTGTACGCCCAGAATTCTCTCGTTGAGCATACTTATCACACCCCTCATCAACTATTTTATAACGAGAAACATGCCAACCACCTTCCTGATACAAACGATCATCATTATCATAAGTACGATCAATATACCCATCTAACTCAGTTATCTGTCCATCATATGGTTCGCTTAAAGATCTATAACCAACCTTCCCTGGACCATCATTATAAAACACAATAGTACTCTGACAATCAACAACCATCTGCTCAGATAAATCAGCATCAACATGCTGATTAAAATATAAATTAATATAAGCTTCAATTAAACCAACTGTTGAAAATGCCCAACAAGTACCAGCATTTTTTTGATCCTTAGCACCAGTCATCCAATTTTCCCCATGAACATCTCTCCAGTCCCAACTTTCAGGATAAACAGATTCCTCAGAAGAACGTGTTTTTGGTTCCAACCCAGTTTCAAAAACCCCACCACTATAATATTCATATCCATATGTATTCGATAATATATTATCAATGTACAAATTCTTTTTCTCTCTATACAACAACCCAGAAACAGATGTTTCCCCAGCAACCCAATCTAAATCTTTTTCTGAAATAATACGATTCCATCTATCAACTCTGATATCTTCTTGTTTGTCGCTATAAGTTTCTTCAGAATGTACCTTCCCACCATTCAAAACATAAACAGATTCTAAACCAAACGTAGCATTACGAACCTCAACAACAATATCATGCACTCTTCTTCTACCAAAATTACAAGTTTCCTCACAAATGTTTTCAACAGTAAACTCACCTTCCAATCCTAAACTATCTGAACCGAAAACCAACCACTCCCGACCAAACTCATCTATTACAATAACTCTAACATATCCACCGTCTTCCAAAATCTCCCCACTTCCAAACACAAGCACAGAATCAACCGGACCAGTACAAACAGAAAGATCCCAACCGCCTTTCAAATCTTTATTTATTGTTAACCCAAGTCCTTTTTCATTTCCGGAAACAGAAAAATATCTCAATTCATTTTCTTCAAGAACCTGTTCACCATCAAACAACTTAGCTACACCAATTTCCCCCTGAACAAGTTCATTTGGAATATTTACATCCTCACCTGAAACCCGCACTGTTTTAACAAAATGATCTTTCACACATTCTTGCTCAACTAAAACCTCAGGTTTCTTAACTACCTCTTCTATCGGTTCATAATTATCAAAAAACCTAGAAATGTTATCCATTATCCTAGAAATCTGACATCGGAGATCACAATCGTCTTGAGACCGTTGATCAATAACACCAACAGGAACATTAGCCACAGCATACGCCGTATGCCCATTTGATTCTACATAACTAAGAGGAATGCAAACTAACAGCAAAACAACAAACAAAGAAAAAACTATTCGAGCATCTCTCAACAAGTCAGCCATATTTTAAATTTGAGATCTGATGTATTTAAACAAAATAATAAAGATCGACAACTGCCTATCTCAAACTAAAACATCCAAAATCGCAGATACTGTTTGATAATTCAATGCAGCTTTGATATGAATTGTTGTTACCTGCTCGCTGTTGTATATAGTGATATATGAAGCACCAGCTTGTTCAGCAACTATAGAAGCTATCTCATTCAAAGCAGAAAGTTGTAAATCAGTCAACTCCTTCTTAGCAACAATAAACATATTAGGTGTTCCACCTACACCATAAAATTGCCCATCTGCAAGATCATTATTAACTTCGTCAATATACTTACCAGAATCCAAACAAGAATTCAATTCTTCCAAATCCAAACCAGCCTCCTCTGAATAATTTTGCAAAAGTTCAACTGTAAATGGACTTTCTCCACGTTCTTCAGCTGGAAGGGAATAAAAATCATAATTAGCATTATAAAAAATATCATGCAACTCCCAGAACTTCCCTTGATCATCCCCACACTCACTGGCCTGAGCATATGTTCCAGCATTTGCATGCAAACTCAAAATAGGAAAATCCCTATACACAAAGTTAACTTTTCCAGTATCAACATAATTTTTCTTAACCTCTAAAACTGTTTCCTTAAAAAACATTCCACAAACAGGACAATGAAAATCAGAAAACTCCACTATAGAAACTAGAGAATCTTCATTCCCAATAAATGCATCATCATCTGAACTTACCAATAGTCCATTATCCACAACATAATCTAAAGAATTACCAACATCTGAAAAAACACTACCAAGATAAAATCCAATGATAATTATAGCTATAACAACTGCCCCAGCCACGAGCGTAGATTGTTTAACTTCAAATGTATCTGATTGAGGTTTCTGCTCTGTAGATTGTTCAGTAGTTTCTTCCATAAGTATCAACTATTATCTATAGATCACTTTGCTCGGAAACTTATATCCGCTCAAACAAATTTCACAAAAGAGCTATACAATCACTCACAACTTGCATCTGAATCAGCACCTGCACCACCGCCAAATCCAGCAGAAGGAGTTACACTAGAAAGTGTTTCTAAACATTCTTCTGGTTGTGTATTGAAAGCAGAACAAATCGTTGCCAAAAAACTTTCTGGAGAACGACCACTAGATATTTGCTGACCATTTACAACTAAAGTAGGAGAGCCTTGCACCCCATACTCAGCATTACCTTCTTTATGTACATTAAACTGACTGTATCTACCATTCACCCAAGTGGATTCATCTTCAAGCAATTCAGTTATCTTAAACTGCGCATCTATTCTCTGAACACAATCATTTAATTTTGATGTGGTAATTTTAGCTACACCTAAACATCTTTCTGAATCCCCATCTTCTAAGAAACAATTCAAGTAATCAAAATACTTGTCTTCTTGTTCATCCATAATACAAACCTGTCTAGCTTGTTCATCTACTTCAACTTTACCATGCATCGCATAATCTACAAATTTAATAGAAAAATCTATTTTGTCCCCCAAAAGTTCAGAAACTGGAATAATTCCCTTTTCTGCCTGTGTACCGTAAGGACAGTGGGACATCACATACAATTCAACAACAGGAACATCTGATTTAGGAACAGTAGGTGTTGGCTGTGGCTGTGATTGAACTGGTTGAGATTCTTGTTCTAAAGGAATAATCTGTGGGAATAAAAACGCACCATCTACTGTAGTATACACTGTAACCTGTTCACTTCCTTGACTATCAACAATATCTCCAGTCACTTTGTAAATTCCATTTTCTACAACTCGCTCAGTAAGTTGGAATGCCGCATCAGGAGAATTTTGACTCAATAAAGATTGAATTTTCTGAGTAGTTTCTGCTTCTGATATTGAACCACCGACTCCAAAAATACCGCCTAAATAAAAACCAACAATAAAAACAAAAATCAACGCTACTCCAATTCCAAGAGTAGATTTTTTTACATTAAAAGATTTATCACTCATATTATCACACCTCAATTCTAAATTATAACCCATTTTCTATTTATATAGCTTCTGCTTCTGAAAATGCGCTTTTAACCAGCTTATCACTATCTGTTTTACTCTCTATTTCTTCAATATCCTTCAAGATAGCATGTGTTTCTGGATATTCTGATAACAGAAAGCTGCAACAATCATCCCCAGGTCTTATGGAAATATCATAAGTTCCTATCTTTATCGCAACTTCAGTAATTTCCTTCTTATCCTTCCCAATCAATGGATGAAAAACATCCAAATCAGTAACAGCATAAACCACATGTAAATTGTCCAATGTCTGCGAAGCAACTTGCGCCAGACTATCACCTGTTGTTAATCCAATAGCCTTTTCCTTCTTAGCTATCATCTCAGCAATTCTAAACATAAACCTGCGATAAACAATCATCCTTTTCTGACCAGGAACTGTTTTAATTAACTCACGTTGAAGTCCACCAAACGGAACCATGTAAAGTTTAATTTTCTTCTGATACTTCTTCAGCTGATCGCGCAAATCAATTATATTTTGCTTCACGTGTTCAGAACTCGGTGTTAAATTATGAAAATGCACAAGTACTACAGAATAACCAGCTTTAATCATTTTGTAAGAGCTAACCGGAGAGTCGATTCCAGAACTGAGAAGTACAACAACCTTTTTTCTTTTCATATTAATCTACCTCAACATCAGGAAATCTCCACTCCTCAATATTATCATTAAATGCATATTCTTTACATCTCCAATTCATCTTACATTTTATTATATTACACATTTCAAGTATATTTAATTGCCTAGAAAGAGCCGTTCTTTCAATATCAATATCCAGTAATATTTTCTTATGAAAATCTGTAATACTCTCTATAGTTCTAATATCCTTCATTATAAGAAGTAGTTTATCTGCTGTAATCTTAGTCGTTGGAGAATATGTTATTTTTCTCAATATCCTAAGAGCTTCATTTGAATTTTTAACTCTTTTACTGAAATTTCTATTTAATTTTTGATATTTTAGTGTCCCATCAAAAAACAAATTCAACTTATTGAATTTATCATAAAATCTAAGAGTATAACAACCCCTTTTATCTGGTTTATCAATATAATTAACCAGTAGACCATTATTCATCAAAAAATATCCCAAAGATTCCACAATATTTTTACTTGAAACCTGAATCACTATCCGTTTATCCCATTCAACAGAACCATCAAATTGTAAAAATCCACTCCAAAATAATCTTTGATGTTCATAACTCGCATCTTTTATAATATTTGGAATGTCCACATGATGGCTTTTGCTACCAAATGGAAAACCAAAGAAAGTATTCAAATACCTAACAAGAATTTTATTCGCACATGTAAAAGACCATGCATTAACACCCTTAAATTTTATTGGTTTTTTATTAAGACAAAATTCAATATTAATTAAATCTGATAAAATCTGTATTGGTTTCTTATAATTCTCAACAACTCTAAAAAAATATGAAATTTTTGTTTTAACATCAAAATTTTTAGTTATGTCCATAACTTTATGGAAATCGTCATTATACGCGCAAAGAATTATACAATACGACTTTACCCATTTATCATACCGTATCACAAGAGACTTATCTAAAAACTTTCTAACCATAATAATAATTTTAGATAAATTAGATTTACTAGAATATATCACAAGTTTACGGACTAGAGTACCATCTGCAGCATGAATACCTGCAAATTTACATAAATTGAGAGTTAGGAATTTAACAGCTTTTATAGATTCAGATGTAGGACCAGAAGATTTCAAAAATTTCACATTTTCATTGAATTTATTTATTATTTTACCCTTCTCATCACTTGAAACATAATTCAATAATTCCAAAATTACAGGAATAGCTATCCATTTCTTGGTATAGAAATATTTTTCAATTGTACTAGAATGACACTTCAGTTTATTAGATATCATTTTAGATAATTTTTTAATTGACATCCCTTTATTTTTTCTGATTTGTTTTAACAAGTCATGCAAAATCTCAGTTACCTTATCATTTTTATCAAAGCATATCCATGAAAATGGCCTAATATCTTTCTTAGAATCATGTAACTTAAATAAATCAAAAGTAATTTCTTTTTTCATTAAAACCACACCAAATCCTGAACACATTCCAAACTTTTCCAGACGTCCTTATTGGTTACTTTACCATAAATCTCTGTCCAAAGTTCTTCATCACTGACGAACTCGAATACGTTAATTTCATTCATATTTACCAACTCCTTTTTTCGGAAGCCCGTTGCCTCCGCAAGGAATTTGGCAACGGGTTGGAGAAAAAGGAGGAGATGTAAATGAAATTTTAGTAGAGAGCTTCCAGCCAATGAAGGACATGACGAGTATTAGAAAAGTAACAAAAAAGGCTTAACTATTAGAAATAAATTAAAATCATGAAGATAAAAATAATTCAAATTATTATTTACAAAGATAATTTACTAAAAAAGATAATTTACACAATCATATTAGAATTAATTCTTTACATATACACAATATTGAATAATATTTTTTGATTCTTTTATTTTTTTAATCTGACTCTTAAATTTTTCAGTGTTTATTATTTCACCGATTTTATCACTGTATTCATTTCTTCTTGCTCTCATAATCTTTTATCGCAGCACGAAGCGCCTGATCACCTAGCACAGAACAATGAATCTTTATCGCAG
>Ga0233431_1001153_pt1 | contig 47903 bp, 39 predicted proteins | sample SI_118_April2016_FD_179867 | JGI IMG/M metagenome (GOLD analysis project Ga0233431, IMG submission 179867) | Seawater microbial communities from Saanich Inlet, British Columbia, Canada - SI_118_April2016_200_MG | ecosystem: Environmental > Aquatic > Marine > Inlet | place: Canada: British... | reverse complement strand
CACCAGATGGATTTTGAATACGTTTCAGGTCAATTCGCCGAAAATATTCTACCTGCTGCTCCAGCTCTCGGAGATCAACCTGACCAAGTATCTGAGAGAGCGTATCGATCTCACATCCCTGACCAGGGAGGTCACTCGGATCATAGAGAAAAATATTGGTGATGGAACCGTCGATCTAAAGGCGATTTCCAGGGAACTGACCATCTTTCTGCACAACAATGTACCGGAGCTTTCCGAAGCTATCTACAAGCAGGTAAACAAGACGATTGAGCAGCAAAGTGTCATCAAACGAAACTTATTGAAACTGGCCGCCAGGACGTTCGATTTCGATCAGGACATGATCGAGGACTATTTGTATGAGATGGTCTCATCTCCAGATTTTCGGACCCGGCTATACAAGAACCTTGAGAATCTGGTTAAAAAACTGACTGAATATCTCGACTCTGAGCCTGGCATGAAGCAGCTCGATATTTACTATCAAAAGGCTGTTTTCGAGTTGCTGGACAAGATCAAGGAGAAAGGTGTTCCGCATTTCCTGCTCGAGGTGGAATCTTTCCTGCAGAAGGCGGCTTCCTGGAAGAAGATCGAACAGTATCTGAAAAATGGGTTGAACTTCCTGGAAAAAACTCTGGAAGAGGTGATCGCCGATGAGCGCTTTGACCGATTTCTGACCCGTTCCATGCCGAAGGTCCTGGAGAAGATCAAAATCTCAGACATCGTCACGGAAAAAGTGAAGGCCTACGACACCGACAAACTGGAGAAGATGGTTCTGGACGCTTCTGGAGAACATCTCTCAGCTATCGAAGTTCTGGGGGGGGTTCTGGGCGGATTCGCCGGTATCGCCCTCTTTGATCCACTGCTCTTTCTCTATATTCTGGGACCGGTGCTGGGCCTCGGTTTCATTGAATACTTACTCACCAGGCGACAGCGAAAGAAGCAAAGACTGAAGACCGGAGACTGAAGATCCCTTCAGCCTGCATTTTACTGAATATGACACTAAAACCCGGATTATTATGACAAAGCACACACACGATTTTGTAGAGACCTATGATGATATAATCGGTTTCGGATTAGACCGACAAACTGATGAGAACACCGTTATCTGCTATCTGCAGATGTTTTCCGATGATGTCCTGATGGGAGAACTGATCAAGAGAATGACGGATGACGAACTGGAAGAGATATTCAACCTCATCACGCGCAGCCTTAAAAGCCACCTCACAGAACCGGAGTATCATAACCTGTTCCTGAAGGAAGACGATCCCGATTAGTCAAAAAAGTAAATACGCGTCAAGGCCTTAGGGCGTCGAAATTGTGTGGAGTCGAGCCTTTGCAATTGTCTCCTCAAAGTTCGCATTAAGTCCATTTGTCCGCCATTCAAATGGACTGAGTGCGAGAGTTTACTCCTTCGTGTTGCTAATTCAAATCCAGTTTTTTTCGGACATCCGCAGGTGTGACTAATTTTGCCCCTAGTCGTTCAATTATCTCTTTTGCACGAACCACCAGTTGGGCGTTCGATGCCAATACCCCTTTTTCCAGGTATAGATTGTCTTCCAATCCGACCCTTGCGTTGCCTCCCATAATTACCGATTGGGCAACCATTGGCATTTCTTGTCTGCCAATACCAAAAGCACCCCAAACAACATTCGCTGGCAGAGCATCGAACATGGTAACCACATTTCTTGTCGTACCTTCCGCACCATAAGGAATCCCCATGCAGAGTTGAAACAGTGTTTTTTTATCCAAGAGACCCTCTTTCATTAACTGCTTCGCCTGCCAGATATGTCCCAGTTCAAATGCCTCAATTTCCGGTCTGACACCAGCGCGTTGAATTCTTCCGGCGCTTTCTCTTAGCATGTCCATGGTAGCTATATAAGCTGTATAACTATAATTAAATGATCCACAGTCCAAAGTACAGATCTCCGGTTTAATCATTTCAATGTGTTGAACACGCTCAGCCGGTGAAATCATATCAGACCCCGGACCAGCCATGGCAGGGTTCTCTTCGCTGGGAATAAGATCTCCTCCCATTCCAGTTGTGATGTTTAAAACCACATCCGTATCGCTCCCACGAATTAATTTGACTGTTTCTTTATAAAACTCGAGATTTCTGCCAGGAAGACCTGTTTTCGGATCTCTTACATGAATGTGAGCGACGGCGGCACCTGCTTGTGCTGCTTCAATGGCGGCTGTGGCAATTTCTTCGGGTGTGATTGGTAATTCCGGATGTTTATCTTTTACATCGCTACCACCTGTAACAGCACATGTTAATATAACTTCATAATTCATCGTTTTTCCTTTTTTGATGTTTTTTAATATTGGGAAAATCCAAATGTCCTCTCATTTTCGAATGCATTTTTAAAAAGAATAGTAATAAAATGGTGTCTTTTTTGGTTCAGATCAGCAATGTCCGGTTAGGTTTTTGCAAAAAGCTGAATGATGAATCCTGGATCGAGCTTATAAGGATTTATTAGATTTTCTAAGTTTAGCGTAACGAAAATGAGCCTTGTTTGAGTGCTGAATTTGCGAGGCTTGCAGCAAAGAACGAGCGAGTTTGGCGGTTTTTCGTGTAGCAAACATAGAAAATCTTTAAATCCTTATGCGCAGAGACTGGATTTGTCATTCAGCTTTTAGTCTGCAAAAACCTAAGCGGACATTGATGGGTTTAGATAGTAGTTTTGAGGAAATCAGTTTATTCTGCTTGAAATATCAGTTGCTTTTGATTATCTTATTTTAAAATAGCTGACTTCACAAATATGAAAAAGCAAATTCCAGATAATAAAGACGATTCTTTTCCGCTGCTGGCCACCAAGCTTTTCGTTCCACAACTGCGGGGAAATCAAGTTCGAAGATCCCATTTAATCGATCGTCTGAATAACGGAATCGGACGCAAATTAACCTTGATATCCGCGCCGGCAGGTTTTGGTAAAACGACTCTGTTGTGTGAGTGGATTTCCCAAATTGAGTTCCCAGTTGCCTGGATCTCTCTGGATAAAGGTGATTCAGATCTGGTTCAGTTCATACAATATCTGGTAGCAGCTTTAAGAAAAATCAAGGCGGGTTTTGGAGAAGGTACATTGTCACTTTTGAAATCCCGCCAACGCCCTTCAACCGAGACTATTTTAACAGATTTGGTCAAAGAGATTACTGACCTGACAACAACGCTGATTCTTGTATTTGACGATTATCATTCAATAAACTCGAAAATCATACATGATTTCGTCGGGACGCTACTCGATTATCTACCCACCCACATAAACCTTGTCATCTCGACACGTGTCGATCCGTCTTTAAACCTGTCACGTTTGCGAGTCAGCAGTCAACTGTCTGAACTGCGTCTCGCTGACCTTTGTTTTTCAGCTGATGAAACGACGATATTCTGTAATGAGAAAATGAAGCTGCAGCTTTCAAAAAACGATATCTCTATCCTCGGATCTCGCACCGAGGGCTGGATAGCCGGTTTACAACTGGCTGCGGTATCTATGCATGGTAGAGACGACAGGTCGTCGTTCATCAATTCATTCGCTGGCGATGATCGCCATATAGTCGATTATCTGGTTGAAGAAGTATTAGCCCTTCAGCCTGAGCCAATCCAAAAATTTCTCCTGCAAACCTCCATTCTGAATCGTCTTTCTGAAGCACTTTGCGACTATATCACTGGTGAAACAAACAGCCAGATAATTCTGGATAGTCTGGAGAGGACCAATCTGTTTATTGTCCCACTGGATCACAAGCGTCAATGGTATCGATATCATCATTTGTTTGCGGAATTGCTGCAACTTCGATTGCATCAAATGGAGCGCGATCATGTAAATGAGCTACACAACCGGGCCAGCAAGTGGTGCCAAAAGAATGGCCTGAAAGCCGAGGCGGTCAATCATGCTGTTGCGACACAGGATTTCGAACGCGTCGCACGATTGATCAGTGTGTATGTCAAATCGTCAAATGATTATGATGCCAGATTGTTTGAATGGCATAAACTGTTGCCTCTTGAATTCATATATAAAGACCCTGATCTGAGCTTTTTTAACGCCTGGATGCTCTACGAGAACGGTCAATATAACGATGCAGAAAAATTTCTTAAAATCGTAGAAGATTTGATCAACTCCCCCATTGATCCTTCAGCAAAAATTCCCAGGAAAACAAAGGCTTTGCCACCCCGGGAAAAATCGGAAATTCAAGGGAAGGTAGCCATTATTAGAGCCATCATCGCTCTGTTTAAGGGTAATATTCCGGACGTTATCAGGTTGTCAAATAGTGCCATTGAACACCTGGATCGAAGTGACTCCCCCTGGTGGATTGTTACATCGTATTTACTCGGTGAGGCTTATCGTTCCCAAGGTGAGATGCTAAAAGCGGAGCAAAATTATCACAATGCTTCAGACAAAGGAAAGCGAAGTGGAAATTATTATATCGCCCTGATCGCCAGTTTAGGCGTGGGGGATGTCAGGAGATTTCAGGGTGACCTTTCAGGGGCAATGAACATTTTTGATGAACTGTTTAAAGCGGCGCAGGAAGAAGGATTTTCACAATCACCAATGCTGTCAATACTGCATATCAGTACCGGGGAGGTCTTGGGAGATCTTAACAAAATGAACGAAGCGCTTCAACATCTTCAACAGGGGATCGACTACAGCATACAAGTCAATGATGCCGCCATGATCGGTCGGGGGCATCTCTGCCTGGCGAGAATACGGTTCATCAAAGGAGATCGTTCCGGTGCCGAAACCATTATACGAAGAATGGAGAAACTGTCCCAAAAATCTGATTTTCCTCGATATGTTGTTGTTTTGCTGGAAGTCTTGAAGGTTCGTATCTGGCTTGAAAAAGGAAATATAAAACAGGCTGTTCAATGGATGCAAAACCGCAAAGAAAATAGGTCAGGGCTTACCATCCTTTTGCGGGAATCAATACAAATATTATTCTCCAGGATATTATTTTCCCAGGGGAAGTCAGAAAGATCTCTTGAGTTACTGCGACAGTTGATAATAAATGCAGAAAAAGATGGTCGAACGATTCGGGTTATCGAAATGTGGGTAATTCGAGCAAAAATCCTTTTTTCTATCGACGACACCAGTGAAGCGACCGCTTCAATGCAAAAGGCAATTGCGCTGGCTGAACCGGGAGGCTACATCACCATCTTTACTTCGGAGGGTTCGCCCATAGCCGACTTGTTGCAGGTGCTGCTGGATGAGAAAGTGAATATTTCGCGTGCCTATGTCAAAAAGTTATTGTCAGCCTTCCAATTGGCCAAACTGGTAAAAACAGATGACGGATTGGTGGAACGGTTAAGTGAACGTGAACTGGAAGTGCTGCGGTTTATTGCCGCAGGCTTGTCTAACAAAACAATCACAGAGGAAATACACATCTCTATGAATACCGTAAAAACGCACATCAGGAACATTTACAGCAAACTGAACGTAAACAGTCGCATGCAAGCGACAGCCAAAGCCAGAGAGTTGGATCTGTTGTAGCCTATCCTCCGTCCTCTTTTGCCACACCCCACCTCTTTCCCTTTGCAATAACTCAGTCGTGATCCAAATGGTCTTGAGCGGCCTTTCTGAGCGAATAATGCAATAAATTTCAGATTCAGCTTAAAATCACCCCTCAAAATCACCCTTAGGTGTGATGACACGTTTTTCAGGTTAACTATAATAGGTTTAAAAAATAAACGTAGCTTCAGGGACAACGACCGTCGTCAGGCCTTTTTTTTCTGTGATTACACAGCGACGTCCGGTTAGGTTTCATCATTCAGCTTTCAGTGAAAACCCAACCGGACATTGCTGGTTTTTAATAATCAATCGAATTTCGGAATCTTTCCATGATGAAACAAAATGGCTGGTTTGGAGCAGCGGTATACAACATAAAAGTGGGCGGTACCCTTAATAATGAAAGTCTCAACTGGTTTGAAGGGTTGACAGTACAAACTGATGGCGCCATGACGATCATCAGTGGTGAAATCCCGGATCAATCTGCGTTACAAGGGTTGCTGACCCGAATTCTTGATCTGGGATTGCCACTGATTTCAATTGAGCGTGTGACACCTGACCCCGGAAGCCAACAGAAATAACGCCCTCGAATGTTCTTAAAAAGACTCATCCGGAGAACACATATGGAACCTGATCACGTTGATCTTACCTCAGGCAGTACAGGGCCGCGGTACATCTTTTTTGACAATCTGCGCTTTTTATTTGTGTGCTTTGTCGTGCTGCAGCACGCAGGGATGGCATACAGCTGGTCAGACTGGTGGCCGGTCGTCGACGATTCCAGCATTTTCGTCACCAGTCTGGTAGCCCTTTTTGACGGTTTTTTGATGCCGGCTTTGTTTTATATCGCCGGATATTTCGCCATTCCATCCATCGCGAAAAAAACGATTTCAACGTTTGTGTTTGGAAAATTCAAGAGATTGGGGGCCCTATGGCTGGTCTGTATATTGTTTGTCTGCCCGATGCTACCCCTTATTTATCATTACACGCGCGACGGTTTGAGACTGACTTCCAGTTATGCAGTGATCTGGTTGAGATTGATGGGCAATGCCATACGATTTGATATCGGGATGATGCTTCCAATGAATCAGCTCATGCAGAACGATCTCTTCTACCAGCGCTACATGTGGTTTATTGCCTTATTAATCGCATTTTTCCTGATATTTGCGTTGGTGTATCGTCTTAAGCCAGGTTGGTTTGAAAGTATGGATCAAGAACTTATCCTCAAAAAGGCATCCATCCGGTCCACTCTGAAAACAATCCTGACCATCGGCCTGCTGACCTTTTCTGGTTCCACCGCTCTGATTGTCCTGATGTTCAGCGTCACTTCGGGTGTGACAAATCCTGAGTCCTGGTTCACTTTGGGGAATTTTGTCCAATTCAGAGTTTCCAGGATCTTTTTGCATAGCACTTATTTTATCCTGGGGATTTTGACCTATAAGCGAAACTGGATCCAAAGCGGAAAGTTTCCCGGCCGGCTCAACATTTGGATGATCTCATTTTTGCTTACCTTTATCGCCTACTTCAGTTCAATTTTGCTGGTGAAAACCTCATCCGGCACACAAGCGCAGCTGTTTGGGCTAGTTGCCTGGTTCTGGTTGAATTTCTTCACCATTTCCGCTCTGGGACTCAGTATGGCGCTCGCTTTGAAGTACTGGAACCGATCTACCGCACTGAACCGGAATCTTGCGTCAAATTCCTACAACCTTTATCTGACCCATTACGTTTTTGTGTTGGGTTTTCAGCTGTTTTTTATCCAGGTCCAACAGATGCCGGTGGGCTTTAAGTACCTGGCTGTCTCCACTTTAGCACTTTTTTGTGGGTATCTGGTCAGTCAGTTTTTAATTAAACCCTTTCCCAAAATAACCGTTGCCGCTGTGGCTGGAATTTTTGCAGCAATGATGATGATGCTTCGCATTTAGGGATCGTTAAAAAATAACTTCACATAATCTATTTGCAAGGGGATCCAAGTGTTTCTCATTAGTGTCCAAGAAACACATTGCCGTCAAAAGATAACTTCACTTAATAACTCAAATTGGAGGAAATATCATGAAACGAAGATTAAAAAAAAGTTTCAATCTTATGGTTGGACTGGCCCTGATCTTTATGACCGGTCTTCATTTGGTGTATGCCGACACCACACAGCGGGTAATGACGATCCCCATTGATCCCGACCTGAAGGCTTGGAAAGTCAAAGGGCCAAAGTTGATCAGCAAATGGGAAGCCGGAATCGCCAAAATAAATCCGGATAATCCTAAGAAGATGATTGCGACGACTTCTAACGGGACCTCCCTTGAACTGGTCAATAAATCCAAAGGCAGCCTGGATATATTTACGCGGGAGAACGTCGGGGATTGTACCATTGAACTTGAAGTGATGGTGGCGAAACAAGCCAATTCTGGAATCTACGTGATGGGGCAGTACGAAGTCCAAGTCAAAGACAGTTTCGGCAAGGATTGGTTCATTGGGAATGATGATATGGGCGGTATCATTGGTACTTCAAAACCTATAACCAACGCCGCTCTCGAGTACGGCCAATGGCAACGTTATGTGATTGAATTTAAGGCACCGCGGTTTAAGAACGGCAAACGCTCCGAACCGGCCGAATTCGTCAAGGTCAGCCTCAATGGAAAGATCGTTCAGGAACATGTGCAGATGAACAACGGCTCGACCAGCGGTGCCTTGAGAAACGGGGAATATGCAGAAGGTCCACTCATGCTACAGGGTGGACTGGGAGCGATTGCCTATAGAAACATTCGGATATTGCAAAAATAAAAGCCCTGTTTATTTCTTAGTAGGTAAATCGGACAACGTGAGCCTGACTGAAATGGGATCGAGAAGAGATTTTTCACGCTTTACAAAACCGTCTGTTTATCTATGTCAAGAAATCAGCGAATAGCTTGACAACCATAGAAACAGCATTTTTATCACTTAAATACCAGGGAAGTGGACATTTTTTTCAAATCTTCGATTGAACTGTTTCGATCCCCCGTGGATAAGATAGAGATCATTTTACCGTTTTTATAGACAACAACACCTGATGTGACAAGGTTGATGGGCTGATAGTACCAGTCCAATTCAAAATAGTTCGCTTTGGTGCCATCGGAGAGTTTTATCAGATCTTTGTGTCGGATGTTGACTGTTTCAATGTTCAGTTCATTTTTCATCCAGTTCACAAAATACCTGGCGCTGTCTGTCAGTTTAACGGCAGGTGGAATTTCCTCAATTTCAACCATAAATGAAGGTAACCCCTCAACACTCCTTCTTATATGAACGGCGGGCGGAGTAGGCATTGGATCTACTGCCAGCAGGTCAGCCTGATATTGTGCTGAAAAACCGTACTCCTGATTCACATACGTTTTCATCTCCGGCTTGCCGGCGGATACTTTAAATTTTACTCTTCCGACGAGCTTTGCGATTAAATTGGAATCCTGCCAGAAACGGGTTACTGATTGGAGCGCCTGAAATGCTTTTCGTTTTTCCGGCAATGCTGTCGCAGATTTTATTGACGGCATAATATATCCCAGGATCAGCCCGTCTGGAATCAAGGCTCCTTGGATCATGGCTAAAGATGCTGTAATTACAACAACCATCTTCTGCTTTTTCATGACATATATCCGTTGTCCCTTATACCCGATAGCCGTGTATGTATTTGGACTGACGACCCACCATTGATAACCGTAACCCGGTGTCATGGTTGCTGCGATATGCTTTTGGGTTGATTCATTCACCCAACGGGTCGATACCACCTGCTTTTCCTTCCATTTTCCCTTTTTCAGGAACAGATATCCAAATTTGGCCATATCCCGTGGGCGGAGATAGAGTTCGTTAAATCCTACACTGATACCCTGCTGATTCTCTCCCCATTCTGCATTTTCAATTGCCAGCGCTATAAAGAGGTTTTCGTTTGCAAATTCGAGTGCGTTTTTACCGGTCGTTTTCTGCAAAACAGCTGATAACAAAAAGGTGGCACCGTTGCAATATTCAAATGTGGAACCCGGTTCCGCATTCATGGGCAGATCGATCATGTGCTTGACCCAGTCACGCTTCCTCTGCATTTCTCTCAGACCAATCCAACGGTAAAGATATGAATCTTGACAGTTCAGACCGGTTGCCATCATCAATACGTGTTTCAAAGTCAAGCTTTTTTTACTCAGGTCCAGATTTTCGGCCGTCCGCTCCGGGAAAAAGCTCAGTATGGGCTGGTCAATAGATCTGATGTATCCCTTGTCGATAGCAATTCCGATCAGGGCAGAAATAACACTTTTGCTGCAGGAGTATAAATCATGGTTTTTCTGTGGATAATTCGGACTGTTATAGGCATCAAGGACAACAAAACCGTTGCGGACGATTGTAATGGAATCGATTAAATAGTGTTTCTTCCAGATTGTATCCAGCATTTCAGTCAACACTTCAGAACTCATTCCCTGGCTTTCCGGTGTCGCAGTTCGCCATTCTTTGCCGGGGAAGTAGCCAGAAGCAACCGCATTGACTGCTGGTCCGAATTGCAGAAAGGCAAAAGCGAATATCAAACAGCCTGCACTTTTTAATCGAAAAATAAAACCCGATTTTATCGCCTTTATCATACCTCCCCCTCTTTCAGGTTTCTTGCCCTGTGTCGGAATGATTTTGTATTTCAGACTTATCAGAAATTTTACAGAAAACGATAGAGATAGGCAACCGTTCTTCGCTCACATATAACTATCGCCCGCCTCTATACCCCACAGTTTTTTCTGCTCTGGCTGGCCAACTTTTTCGCTTTTATGAGCCTAAGCGTCTTCATCCCTGCCCGGAAAAGCCCATTATGTAGCTATATTAAGTTAACTAAATGGAACTTCTGGGTCAAACGAATCTTCAGATAAAAATCTTAATAAAAAAAGAAATAACTATGATATTATGTAGTTATAGCAAATGCAGCAATTGATATCGAAGGAATACGGGGTGTTTTGGTGGAAATTATAAATTTGGTAGTATTATTAGGATTCCGGGGAGGGTGGTCGGTGTGTAGCCCGAAGTGGGAAAAAATTTTTGTGCTGCTTCAGTATGGTTGATGAATTTGATCTTATTTTCCATTCAAGAACTAAGAGATACTTTTCAATCTACTTCCTGCTGATACGGTAACACAAAACTAAAAGTTGCACCTCCTTCAGGATTGTTTTCAGCCCAAATTTTGCCTCCATGTGCTTTTACAATCTCATGACATATTGAAAGTCCCAGACCTGTGCCTCCAGCGCCAGTTTTTGTTTTGCTGCTTTGAGTAAATTTATCAAACACTGAAGTTAACTCACTTTCTGGGATTCCGACTCCCTGATCAATAACAGATAATTCTAGTGACAACATCTTATTATTTTCATTTTTCGATTCATTTCTTTTGAACTCTATTTTGATGCTTTTTTCTTCAGGTGTAAATTTGATGGCATTTGATAATAGATTTCTCACGACTTGTCCTACCTTGTAGAAATCACAGGTAACATTTGTTGATATTGAAGGATCGTTAAGTTTAAAAGATAGGTTTTTTTCCTCAATCGCAGATTTTAGTTCTGATACAGTTTCATTTACGATTTGAAATACGTTGTTTATCTCCATTTTGTAGTCCATCCTGCCGGATTCCATTTTTGACAAATCCAATAAGTCGTTTAGAAGCATCATTAACCTTTTTGCAGATTTTCTTATTTGATTAAAATAATGCCGAAGCTTCTCTCTGGGTTTGTCTATTTTTTCAATACCATATTTTGAATAACTAAGTATCTGATGCATCGGATTACGTAACTCATGGGATATATTTGCCAAGAATTCAGTTTTGGACTGATTTGCTGATTCAGCTTCTTTTCTAGCTATAAGTAGGCCTTCCTCTATCTGTCTTCGCTCGCCTATTTCATGTTGTAATTTCTCAGTTCTCTCTGCGACTCTGTCTTCCAGGTCCTCATTTGCTTTTTTTAAAGCCTCTTGGGCTTTGTCACGTTCCTTTTTTATTTCAAATGCATATAAAGCCATTTCAATTGTCACTTTTAGATCTCTGTTTTGAACCGGCTTTATCAAATACCCGTATGGCAACGTCAACTTGGCCCGTTTTATTTTTTCTTCTTCTGCGTAGGCAGATAAAAAGACAATAGGAATATCAGATTTGGCTCGAATATGTTTTGCTGCTTCAATTCCATCCATCTCTCCTTTGAGCTGAATATCCATCGTAATCAGATTAGGTTTTTCTACATCAGCCCTTTCGATAGCCTCTATGCCCGTCTTGGCAGTAGACACCACTTCATATCCCAAACTTTTTAGCTGGCTTGCAATTTCCATCGCGATAATATACTCATCTTCAACGATAAGTATTTTCGTTTTTTCCATAACTTACATAATTTTTGGATTACTGAATTGTTGGATATTATCGATAGTCGATCTAATACTATCCAGTAAATTAGAGGCTTCTTCGCACTTATTTTTTGACTCGGTAAGAGCAGTCTGCAATACCTTTTCTGTCTTTATTCGTTGGGCCACCATTTTACCCGCAAAAAGCGCCATCTCAATAATTGCTTTTAATTCTCTTGCTTGAACCGGTTTGACTAAGTATCCGGAAGGGTACACCAACTTGGCCCGCTCCAGCTTCTCATCTTCCGCAAACGCCGAAACAAAAATTAAAGGAATACTCCGGTCGTAGTCAGATCGAATGAGTTCCGCTACCTCAATTCCATCCATTTCTCCTTTGATTCGTATATCCATAAGAATAAGATCCGGAATATCTTCTTTTATCCTAGCGATCACTTTTTCGCCGGAATCAACAATCGAAGTCACTTCATATCCTAGATTCTTCAAATTATTTTTAGTTTCCATCGCAATAACAAACTCGTCCTCCACGATCATTATGTTTGCTTTAGTCATCCATCACCTCTTGAATAATTATATGAGCTCAGCAATGTCCGTTAGGTTTTTGCAGGCTAAAAGCTGAATGACAAATCCAGTCTCTGCGCATAAGGATTTAAAGATTTTCTATGTTTGCTTCACGAAAAACCGCCAAACTCACTCGTGCCTCGCTCAAACAAGGCTTATTTTCGCTACGCTAAACTAAGAAAATCTAATAAATCCTTATAAGCTCGATTCAGAATTCATCATTCAGCTTTTTGCAAAAACCTAACCGGACATTGATGATATGAGCTTGAATTTAATTAGAAACTGAGCACCACCATTTTCCGTAGCTTTGATATGGCCGTCAAGTTGGTTTTCGACCAGACCTTTTACAAGCTGAAGTCCCAGTTTTGTGTTTTCTTGCCAGCTAAAATCGATTGGCAACCCAATCCCGTTATCTTTTATGGTAACTTCAATGTCTTCAGGGGTGGGCTTTATGATTTTGATGAGTATTTCACCTTTTTTACCATCGGGGAACGCATGAATCAGTGAATTTGAAACCAATTCATTAATTATCAATCCAAGTGGCGACGCTTGTTCAATACTTATTTTGATATCATCAGATTCTGTTCTGCAAAGAATCTGATTCAAATCTATAACATAAGCCTGAGTTAACGCATTTGTAATCCTGGATATGTATTCATGCAGGTCGATTTCAGTTAAATTACCCGAACTATAAATTGTTTCGTGGACAACCGACATTGCGTATACCCTATTTTGACTTTCCTTTAACAATTGCTTGATTTGATCGTTATCAGAATTGTCTGCCTGAATATTCAATAAACCTGAAATTACTTGCATGTTGTTTTTAACACGATGATGGATTTCTTGAAGAAGGGTTTCTTTTTCTTTGAGGGAGGCTTTGATTTTTTCTTCCGTTAGTTTGCGTTCGGTTGTATCGATGGATACAACCATGAGATAATCAAGTTGACCTTCATCATCATAAATCGGCACGATCGTCGAGTGAAACCATACGATATTTCCTTCTACGTCAACCACATCCTCTTCCTGAATGATCGTTTTACCTGTATTTATTACTTTCATCAGATTTCCAGTCATCGCCTTTTTGAATGACTCAGGATAAAAATGGAAGGGGTATGGCTTACCATAATATTCAGTGATGTCAGGTATTTTAAGACCTTCCACACCAGCCGAGCTCATATAAAGAAGATTCAGATCAAGGTCCACAATCTTAGTGCAATCAGGTGAATGCTCGAGCCAGGTACGACGTTGTTTATCAGATTCTTTTAATTTTTCTTCTGCCTTTCTTCTTTCTGCATCAACGCCATTGACATACAATGCCATCTCAATCGTCACTCTAAGATCCCTTTCCTGAATCGGCTTTAGAACATATCCAAACGGCATGGAAAATTTAGCTCGTTCTATCCGTTCTTCATCCAGATGCGCTATTGAGAAAACAACCGGAATTTCAAATCGATCTCGTATCACTGTTGCTGCATCAATACCATCCATTTCTCCTTTGATTCGAATATCCATTAAGATGATGTTCGGTTTGTCTGTTTCAGATTTTTCAATAGCTTTCTCACTCGTATCGACAATTGAAGTCACATGATATCCCAGATTCTTTAAAATGCTTTCAATCTCCAATGCGATTGAGGCTTCTTGGTCGACAATGAGTATTTTAGCTTTTTCCATAATGAGGTTTAGGTGTTGAATTAATGCCGTATATTGATCTAAATGAACCAATATACAGATAATTAGCCTAATTCCAAGGAATTATTAACCACCCCGAGTTTCTTAGTTTCTTTGTTGGTCATTATACTACCAGATAAAAATAAACATCACAAAGGTTATCTATCACGCTCGGGACTATTTCAACCCAAATCCCGACTCGATTGTAAATTGGCGAGATTCTTCTCTTCTTCGACTAAATCAATTTGTAAAACTAAGCCCATTCCGTCAGACCATTTCCGCCCAGAATGTAGTTATCTAAATCGCAATAGAATGAACTTCCGGGACAAACGAATCTTTAGACAATAATCTTAGAAGACAATGAAATGGCTATGATTTGATGTGGTTACAACAAGTGAAGTGATTGATATGGAAGGAATAAGGGGTCTTTTGGTGGAAATTCTAAATTTGGTATTATTTTTGACTTACCGGGGTGGTGGACCGTTGTTCAGCCCAGAATGGAGAAAATGGTTTTACAATTTTAGATATTGGGAATCTCCTTTTCAGGTTTTTTTCCTTTTTTACAACTGTATATCGTAATCTTCATTATTGGTCACACAGACTAAAAGATCTATTAATTCTTGAGAATACTTCCTTGTTTGAAGTATGGTCCCTGATTTGATAGAAATGTGATATTTATTATCACTACTTTTTACATTTATTCCTTTTTCGCGTTCAATTTTATAGAGAAGTTCATTTGCAGGACGCCAACTGCTAAATCCTAATTTTTCTGCGACCTGGCGTGGCCTTCATATTGTGGATGTCTGCCAACTTGCCCACATTCTTGATCGCCACAAGAGCATTCATCTTTGTTTGTAAGTGGATTGTATTTTGAATAGTGTAATGGCAACACATAATATTCATCCGCAAATTCTAGTGCAGTATTTAAGTTTTCGATATCATCTAGTTCGATATCGTCTTCATATTGGGTCATTGTTCTTTTCTGTTAATGATATCTATACTCGTAGCAGTAAAAATACTCCGTGCATAATTGGGTTAAAATATCGAAGTCTGTGAAGGGTCTAATCAAGGTGTTTCATAGAGATATCCTTAATCAGTCAGTTACTTAATCAATAATCCAAATTGGAGAAATCAATGGAAACAACGATTGTTACAAGTAAGCAGGTAAGGCAACGTCTTGGGACTTTGCTGTTAGATCTGAAATACAAACCGTAAGATATAATTCGGTGGAGAAAGTTGGTAGTGATCAATATGTCGCGGTGTTTTGCAGCGTGTCATTCCTTGAAAGCAACGGAATTGAAATTCCAGCGAAAGCTGCTACGGCAAAGTCGGAAGAAAAACCTGAAGTCAAAAAGAAGAAGTAAACTAATTGGCGGAGCTCAGCTCCGCTAATCTTATTTTTGAGGAGATTGAAATGAAATTGATTACAGAAGAGTTCGAAGCGCTGTTCAATGACTATCCTCCGCCTGACTCAGCAAGTTTTTGATTTTTTCTGGTGAGTTTTCTGTTCTGGCCAATTTGCCCTCCTTCAGGTCTGTTTGTTGATGAAAAGTCTAACTGAGACCCTGGATTTATTCTAGGGTCTCAGGCCAAGGGGGTGATGCCGAACCAGCCGTCATTCCCGGCCTTTTTATGCTTTGAGAGAATAAATGTCCTGTCCCTTTTTGTGGATTCCCAACTTTTTCAGACGATGACGAAGGGTATTGGGATTAATTCCCAGAATTTCGGCCGCCCCGCCGCGGCCGGCTACTTTTCCGCTGGTTTTTTTCAGCGCCCGCAGGATATGGCTGCGTTCGTTCTCTTCAAGGGTTGTGATGGCCGAATCAGGGTTTACCTCAGTCGTTTTAACACCGATATCCGGGACAATCAGCTCTGGCCCGGAAGACAGGATCACACCTCTTTCTACCATGTTTTCCAGCTCTCTGATGTTTCCCGGCCAATGGTAGCCCACCAGTTTATCCAGGTCGAATTTAGAAATAGTCTCGATTGTTCTACCCAGTTTTTTTGTACAGATGTTGAGAAAATGGTAAGCCAGAAGCGGGATATCCGCTTTTCGTTCTCTCAAAGGTGGAACATGAATCGGAAATACATTCAACCGGAAGTACAGGTCCTCTCTAAACCGTCCTGCCTGCACCTCTTTTTCAAGGTTCTTATTGGTAGCGACCAGGAGGCGAAAGTCTGAACGGAGCGTTTCATGCCCCCCCACTCGTTCGAATTCCCTGGTTTGAAGAACCCGCAGCAATCGGACCTGAACCTCATGGGGGATATCGCCAATTTCGTCCAGAAAGAGAGTGCCACCGTCGGCCAGCTCAAAACGCCCGTGCACCCTTTCAAAAGCGCCGGTAAAGGCTCCTTTTTCATGGCCAAACAGTTCACTGGTAATCAGGCTTTTAGTAAAGGCGCTGCAATTGACACTGACGAAGGCCTTTGATTTCCGAGAACTGTTGTCATGTATGGCGCGGGCCACCAATTCCTTGCCGACCCCGGTTTCACCTTGGATTAATACCGTCGAATCGGTAGCCGCCACCGACTCGATATGCTGAAACACCTGTTGGATAGCCTCGCTCTTACCAACGATGTTTTCGAATCCCATATCCTTCAGATATTGATCCTTGTAATATTGTTTCTGCTCCTTTTGCTCTTCTACCATCTCTGCCAGCGCCTGATACGTCTGCACGTTATCCAGGGCAATGGCCGCCTGGGTTGCAAAATAGTTCAACACCTCCGGGTCCGTTTCCTGAAAAGCCTTCTGCGAATCCAGGTGATCGTGGTAGAGAACGCCAAAAACACGATTCCGCAAAAACATGGGAATGCAGATGCAGGAACAGATTGAATCATCAGCCGACGTTTCTTGTTCAGATCCCGGGTCGAAATTCATTTTTTGCGTCTCACCGGTATGGACGGCTTCCATGACGCTTTTCATGGAATCGTTAAAAATGGGTGACTCAATCTGTTCGGATGTCAGGTTAATGGAGCCATGCAACACAACCTTGTCTGAGTTTTTGTCCACCAGAAATATGGCGCCCCGTTCAGCCCCGGTGAAATAGCTGGCAGTTGAGATAATACGAGCCACCAGCTTTCTTTTATCTCGAATGGTCACGAGCTCCTGGCCGAGTTGGAGTATCTCCCGGAGCATCTCCTCGCTGGTTCGAAAAGCCCGTTTCAGGTGCCGCAGATCCTTGGGAATCAGGTCCGGATTGATGCCCTGCAGAAACTGAATGGCCGGCTTGCAAAAGGCCCTGGCTTTTTCCTCATCACCCCTTTCCAGATAACCCTCGGCCAGTTCCAGTTTGACGGTTGCGATACCAATTCTATGGCCGGAAATCTTCAGCCATTCCAGGGCTTTGCTGAAGTTTTTAAATACCTCCAAATCGGGTCGCCCCGCCTTTTTTGCCATCAGAGCCTTGTAGCGGTACGCCATGCCTTTCGTAAAAACGTTCGGACCACCTAAGGCTTCAGCGATTTTGTCTTCGAGACTGAAGCCTTCAAACTGCGGCAGCAATCCCTGTTCCATAAACCAGCATAGATCCAGTTTTTGGGAAACCCATCCGAAGTGCCATCCGGACTCATGGCTCAGCTTCTGAAATTCTTCCAGGTAAGCCAAAGCACGTTTGTTGTTGCCCAGTTTATGGCAAGCTTCGGCCAGTATCAGAAGAGCGCCGATTCTGCTTGTAAGGTTTTCCCCATCTTCTGCTAATTTCAACGCAGATTCCAGAAATTCGACGCCCTCCTTATACCGCCCGATGACGACGTGACTATGACCCAATGCCACCGTGGCTTGACAGCTAACTGTTGTGTTCCTCGCCTTTTGAGCCATACTGACTGAGGATCTCACCATACCCAAACCTTGTGAGATTTCTCCCCGGTATACCATACAAATCCCAAATAGCGGGCGTTGCAACATTGGAAGTCTCGTATGAGGCGCCCCATCGACCTCAGGGACAAATTCTTCGGCTAACTCCACTGCTTCCCGGTACCGTCCCTGGTAAAAGAGAAAAAATACGGCCAGTAGATTGGCAGCCTGTTTCATGGGTTCGTCTTTGATCTGCCTCGCCATTTCCCAGCCCTCTTCAAAGTGCTCCATGGCGGATTCGAATTCGGAAAGAATAAATTCATGCCTGCCCAGGTACATCTTCAACAATGCCCGATACGGATCGAATCCCCTGCTGTCGGCCCGTTGAAGAGCCTCGTTAATATACGCAATGGCCTTTGAGGAGTCGGCCTCGCTCACCGCTATCTGGGCGAATTCAAGGGTCGCATCCAGCAGCAGCCAGTCTGCTTCTGCCCCTTCAAGTTGGCCAAGATCCTCGATGGCCTTGTCATAATAAATTAAGGCATCATAGGCCTGACCACTTCGACCGCCACGTACGATTTTTCCCTCTGTCAATAACTGCCGGCACCCGTCGACATCGTTTTTGATATTTAAAAGAGATTGGGCCAGAATTCTTTCTACTTCCGGATTATTCAATGTCTCCTGTTGCAGGATATCTGCTATGCGCAGATGAAGTTCTTCTCTTTCCTGGGAAGGGAGTGAATCTATCAAGCCGGCCTGTTGCTGAATGTCTGTGAAACGGTAGAATCCAGGTCTGTCAGATTCCAGCCAGGTTTCTTTCAATCCCAGATCGAGTGCTTCCAAAATGCACTGCGGTTTTTCCCCGGACAGTGCCTGCAGCCAGTTGATGGAAAACTCGGAATTGAAGAGAGCCGCCAGCGCCAGTATGCGCTGCGGGGTATTGTGGTTTGAAGTGCTGGTTATTACGGTCATAATTATTAATTGGCTGAGATTCGCAGTTCTCAATTTGAAACATTCAAGGATCGTTAAAAAATAACTTCACATAATCTATTTGCAAAAGTCCCATAAGCACTGGACATTTTACAAATAGAATGTGAATTAATTTTTGAGCCGACCTTTACGATATTCATGATTCTTTGATAAGGTTCTGTCAACAAAAAACGTCATATATGGTATTTACGTTATATTTAATACCAGCTCATCAGCATTTGTCGGATGGCAATCTTTTAACTACTTTTTCGCAATCAAACAAAATTCATTTCTTTTTCGGTTTTGCCAACGCCACCAGATCCACCAGAGAATAATATAACACGAACATGAGTTTTCCCTTATTAGTTATTATTTTTTTTCATCTCAGGAAAGATGGTTTCACTAATGATCGGTATGTGTTAAAATTTCTAAAAGACAATCAACAATATATTGAGAGATTTGAAGATGGAACAAATAGTTATACCTCTTTCCGAACTTTCATTTAGTCAAAAGCTCAACCTGATGGAATCAATTTGGGATGACTTGACAAGAGATGAAGTGACATTTGAATCACCTGTTTGGCATAAAGAAACCCTTGATGACCGGGAACAGGCATTGGCTTCTGGAAAAGCTAAAGTTAGAGATTGGGATGAGGCGAAAGAAAGGATTAGAAAAAATACAAGATGAAAGTAAGAATCCTTGATGTTGCAGAAAGAGATCTAGAGGAAGGATATCGCTTTTATGAAAAACAGTCTGCTGGGCTTGGTTCATATTTTCTTGATTCTCTTTATTCCGACATTGATTCTTTGAGATATTTTGAAGGCATTCACCTTAAAGTATTCGGATACCACCGACTTCTTTCAAAACGATTTCCATTTGCAATATATTACAGAGTTTCAGAAGATGAGGTTTTAGTAATGGCAGTTCTTGACTGCAGAAGGAACCCCAGTTGGATTCGTAAGAAATTGATGGATGCCTGACATTATTCAGCGCAAAAGATTTTTTTCGAGAAACTCGAAAACGGTGTCTACTCCAACTGACTACCCAAGTGTTTCACATGGTATAAAATGAAACACGCCGCACCATCCCTCCGCGCAAAACCCTATAAACATTGAATTGGAACATCCTCGGCCATTCCCTACCCCTTTTCAGCCATTTCTTTCTTCGCATCTGTAAATTATCCCAGTAAATTCAACATTTCAAAATCCTTCCTGAGATTTGCCGCGCTTTTACCAACTTCCCGTATTTACTTCTATTCCATTTTGTCAAACCCATAGAGGAGTGCCGGGTGTTGGGACAGGTGCAAGCCAAAGTATTCAGATCCTCATGAAATTGGAGCATTAGAATACTCGCTGTCTTGAAGTGCTGGTTAAAACGGTCATATTTTTATGATTGGCAGTCTGTAACAGTTTTCTCAATTTGAAACATTCACCGTATTCATGATTCTTTGATGAGGTTCTGTCAACAAAAAACGTCATATATGGTATTTACGTTATATTTAATATCAGCTCATCGCAATTTTTCTGTCGGATATTTTTTAATTATCTATAATTATGGAAGAAAATCGTCTCTACCCAGCTGGCACACTCTTTGAAAAGCTTACGGCACTATGATTTATTTTAAAGAGACATTTACGGAAGATGGTGACGTTTTCATTCGGATCGAAGGCGAGTTGAACAATACCGCGATGCCAGTTTTGCGGGATCTGTGCGCTGGCCATTTGGGTAAAAAAAGGAAACTAAGCATAAATCTTGAGGACGTGAACCGAATCGATAACGAAAGTCTGGCGTATTTGCAGTCTATCCGAAGTCAGGTTCGACTGGACGGCTTGAGTCAATATCTCAAACTGGAGTTGGACGAGGCCGGTTATGTCAAACAGAGCAAGTAATCAATTTTTGAAGTCTAAATCTATGGAGAGGTAAGTGTGCAAAAGATTATTAAACTTGTCGTCATTACGATCACTGTTGGTATTTCTCTTCAGAGTATTTACACGGCCTTTTTCGGTGTTTGGGATCCCTTGATGCATCGGCCATTGATTATGGGGGCCGGCGTTTTGGCCGCTATGCTGATGAATCTTCTGGTGAAAAAATATCCGACAGATAGTACAGCTAAACAGGTGTTGTTCTGGACGATCGACCTGGTGATGCTGGCCATCATCCTGGGCGCTATTTATTTCTATATCGATGTAAGTGAGGAACTGGAAGACGGCCTGTTCGAGCTCGATCTGAGTATTACCTATCTGGCCCTGGCCGGAATCCTGGTCCTGTGCGAACTGACCCGGCGCATTATTGGTTGGCCGCTGGTATTGGTTGCCGGCGCCTGCCTGGCCTATGTTTTGTTTGGCGAGTACCTGCCAGGTTCGCTACGCCACGCCGGCTACGATGTTCCCGAGACGATGATGCGGATCTGGTTTTCAACCTCCGGTGTATTCGGCATGGCCATGGCCGTATTATTGAATCTGATCTTCATCTTTATTGTATTCGGCGCTATATTGCAAGGAACCGGAGCGGGAGACGTCATGTTAAGATTTGCTTTCGCAGCCACCGGCCATACCCGGGGGGGACCTGCCCATGCCGCTATTATTGCCAGCGGTATATTCGGAACCATGTCCGGCAGTGTCGTCGCCAATGTGGTCGGTACCGGCAGCATGACCATTCCCATGGCCAAGAAAAAGGGGTTTTCCGCCAGTTTCGCCGGAGCGGTGGAAGCGGCTGCCTCTGCCGGCGGTCAGATCATGCCGCCGGTGATGGGTGTGGCGGCCTTTCTGATGGCCGAATTCACCGGGATCTCCTACCTGTATATCATTGTGGCGGCTTTGGTACCGGCAGCGCTGTATTATGCCAGCCTCTTTATCGCCGTCTCACTGGAAGCCAAACGTCTGGGGATGGAACCCATTCCCGATTCGGAAAAGGTCAAGCTGACGAAAGAGGACTACCTGAGGTCTTTGATGTTCGTGGCTCCTATTATCGCCATGGTCGTTATTCTGATAATGGGTCGTTCACCTGCCATGGCTGGATTCTGGGCGACTGTGGTCACTGTCGTTTTTGCATTCATGGATCCTGATTTCCGCGCCGATCCGAAGCGCCTGTTCACCGCCTTAATGAAAGGTGGGGTAGCCTGCTGCACCATTCTGGTGATCATCGGGAATCTGGGCCTTATCATGGGCGCTATGGATCTGACCGGGGCGGGCCTCCGTTTTGCGCAAATTATCGGCGGCCTTGCCGGTGAGGGCCTGTTTCCGGCCCTGCTCCTGACGATGCTCGTCTGCCTGTTCCTGGGGATGGGGATGCCGACCGGGGCGGCCTACCTGATTGTTGTCCTGGTACTCGGCCCGGCAGTAATGAAATTGGGGGTGCCAGCTCTGGTGATACACTTGTTCGTTTTTTATTTTGGGGTGATGTCAAACATCACACCGCCGGTGTGTATGGCGGCCTTTGCAGCGGCGCCCATCGCCGAAGCCAACCCGATGACCCTCGCTGTCAAGGCGGTGCGGATCTCATATATCGGCTTCATCATCCCGTTTGTTTTTCTTTACAATCCGCAACTCCTGATCGTTTCTGCTGCCACAGGTGGTGCCTTTGATCTGGCAGCTTTTGTCTGGATCCTGTTCCGGGTTCTGCTCGCCTTGTGGTTGTTAACCACCGCCTTGTCAGCCATGGACCGGGAACCCTTATCACTCCTGAGTATCGGACTGAGATTGCTGGCTGGCGGGTCGCTGCTGCTGGTATATCCCATCTGGCAATGGAGCGGTCTGGTGTTGACCATCGTCATTCTGGTGCAGCACCACCTGTTCGCTCCGAGAAGAGCAGCTGAAACAGCTGTCTAATCCCCCGTCAGATTATTGCGGGGAAGTTCATTTCAAGTACCTAAAACAAAAAAAGAGGAGATCACATGAAACTTCAACGATTCGTTTCTCTGGTAGTATTTTTCGCGATGGTCCTGTCGTTTTCAGCCACTGCCCTGGCCGAGAAGTACTACAAAATGGATGGTATGCCGGCAGGTAGTTCGTATGGCACCATAGCGACCGCCTTTTCCAACGCGGCTCATAAATATGCGGATGGGATTACCGTTCAGGTGAGCATGGGGAAGCCCGCGACTCGTTCCCTGATCGATGCTGCCGCCGGCCGGGTTGATTTTTATATGTTTGGACCTTCACTGACTGAATGGCTGCGCAACGGTCAACGCATGTTTAAGAAGATCAAAAACCCGGCGCAGAAATTTGCCAAGTTGCGAACCGTTGTAATGTTCCCGGCTGGTGCTTATCATGCTTTGGTTTATGCAGATTCCGGCATCAAGACCTTCCGTGATCTCAAGGGCAAAAAGGTTTGGGTAGGGCCCAAAAATGCGGCGATCACACCGGTGAATCTGGCAGTGATTAACGGTGCCAGCGGCTTGAAGCCGGGCAAGGATTTTAAGGTGGTGTATCTGGACGGGCGAGCGGGCGTTCAGGCCTTCCAGGATCGCCAGATTGACTTTATCATGGCGCCAACTTCGGTACCGGCCCCCATGATCGCCCAGATCGCACTGACCAACAAAATCAGGTTGCTGGATCTTTCCAAAGCGGCCTTAAAGCATCCAAAAATAGCTTTTATGATGAAACTGCCGGGACGGACCCTGGAAACCATACCACCGGATGTGTATGGCCCGAACCAGGTCAATGACAAACCAGTCACAGCGCTTGGGGTATGGTCGGGTATCGGGACACGCGTCGGAGTCGATGCAGAGGGTGTATATCAGACCACCAAAGCGTTCTGGGAAAATATTGACGAGCTGTATGCCGTTGCCGCATGGGCCAAAGGCATCACCAAAGAAACGGCACTCTTTGAAGCAAACATGCCTTTGCACAAAGGTGCATACCGCTATTACAAGGAAGCCGGATTCAAGATCCCTGCTCACCTCGTACCCAGCGATTAGAGAGAACGGGGTCAGGCTTAAATTAAGGAACCGAGCCTAAAGGGCCTGGCTTTTAGCTGCCCCCTTGAAGAGTGTTTGAAAGATTGAGGATGACCAAAGGCTGGATTGCCAAATTCCCCCTTCGAAGGGGGCCAGGGGGATGTTGCCCGGCATAGTAAACACCCCCCTGGCCCCGAGCAACGTGTTTCTTAAACACGAAGGAGAAACACTTGCCTCAAGGGGGGATTTCTGCTCTGAAGGCAGAGCCAATTATTCCTGACCGTGCTCAAAGGGCACGGTTTTTTCTGTTGATTAAAAAACCTGATCCCCAACAAAAGAGAGAACGATTATGGAATTGACCATTGGTCGCACTTTGATGACAACCGCTCACACCTATGGTGGACTGGAAGCCATTGTCATTGATGAGAAAAGGGTGACCTTCGCAGAACTAGATGAGGCGGTCAACCGCCGGGCCAATGCCCTGCTGGAACTTGGGGTTAACAGGGGTGACCACGTGGGAACCCTGTTCGCCAACTGCCTGGAAGTGGTGGAAACTATCTATGCCATCGTCCGGATCGGGGCGGTGGTGGTCCCGCTCAACTTTCGACTCTCGGCCGAGGAGCTGGTTTATATCATGGATCATGCCGATATCAGCACCCTGGTGTTCCAGGACGATTTTGAAGACGTGGTCAGGGAGATTCAAAACTCGGTGACCAGGGTAAAAACGTTTCTCTACTCAGGCCAGGGCGAGAGCCCTGATTTCGAGAATTTTGAAGCAAGCACCAGGGGGCAGTCTGCCGAGATGCCGGTGATCGATGTCAAAGAAAACGATATCGCCACCATCATCTATACCTCCGGCACCACCGGCCGACCAAAAGGCGTGGTGCATACCCATAAAAGCTGGTTATGGGAAACAGCCAACCTGGGCATTGTATTTGGATCCAGGTTTGAAAAGAGCTTGACGGTGTATCCCCTGTTTCATTCCGCGGGAATTGTGGGACTTTTCGGTTCCGTATTTGGCGCGAATACTGCGTTCATGCTGAAGGGGTTCGATCCCAAACTGATGCTTGAAACCATTGAAAAAGAGGGCATCGAGGTTCTCGGCAATCCGCCGACTGCATATAAAATGCTGCTGATGATGCCGGAGCTGAAAACCACTGATGTGAGTTCCATCCGAAAGTTGATGTCCGGATCCGAGTCGATCCCGGATGAGACCCGGAATCAATTGAAAAAAGCGTTTCCCGGGGCAGCGATCATCGAAAATTATGGGATGACGGAAACCTGTAGTGGATTAACCAACCGTTCCGGGGAATTCTCCGACACAAAGCCAATGTCCGTCGGACGTCCCCTTCCGCACAGCATGGTGCGGGTGGTTGACGAAGAGGGAAACGATACAGCCCCGGAAGAGGTCGGGGAAATCATCTGTACGGGACCCAATATCATGCAGGGGTATTACAAAGATCCGGAAAAAACCGCCGACGCCATTCGGGATGGCTGGCTCTATACCGGCGATATGGGAAAACTGGACAGCGATGGGTTTCTCTATATCATGGAAAGAAAGAATCACATGATCATCAGTGGCGGGGAAAACATCTACCCCAAAGAGGTGGAGGAAGTCCTGTACCGGCACCCGAAAATCCAGGAAGCGGCGGTTTTCGGAGCAACGGATGAGACTTATGGACAGAAAGTCTGCACGGCCATTGTGACACAACCGGGGGAAAAGCTGGAATCCGAAGAAGTTGTGGATTTCTGCAAGGAAAATCTGGCCAGCTTCAAAAAACCCAAGGCGGTCTATTTTGTAGACGCCCTGCCAAAAAACATAATGGGCAAGATCCTGCGCTCAGAACTACAAAAACAATATCCAGACTAAAACAATGATGAAACCTGATATTTTAGTGTTCATGAGTGACCAGCACGGCGGGAAATTCATGACGCACGCCGGGGACGACCTGGTTAGAACCCCGAATCTGGACCGGATCGCGGAGAACGGTGTCTCATTTACCAATGCTTATACCTCCTGCCCCCTGTGCGTACCTGCCAGATTGAGTTTTCTCACCGGACAGCTCCCCGCACGCTCAAAGATTTATAACAACAATCAGGCGCTTCCCAGTGATCAGGCGACTTTCCTGCACAGCCTGGTGGCTGAGGGGTATGAAACTGTGCTCTGCGGGAGGATGCATTTCCTGGGGCCTGATCAGAGACACGGTTTTTCAAAGCGCATCTTTGGTGACATGACACCGACGAAATGGAATTCAATGAATCGATCATTCAGGGATAATCGAGGTCCGAAGCAGGCTCTGGCTGGTATAGATCCTTTTGCCTCGGCTCACTCGGGTAAAGGGTTCTCAGCGGTTCTGGAGTATGACCGGTTAGTCATTGATGCAGCGCTGGCATATCTAAAAGAGGACCATGAGAAACCCCAGTGTATCGTCATTGGTACTTTCGGGCCCCACTCACCCTATATTGCTCCGCCGGATTTATATGATTATTACCGGGAGAAAATAGATCTTCCCCGATCCATGAAGACGGACCTGAACTTCGATACGATTCAAACGAGGGCTTTTGTTGCCATGGAAAAAAAATGCTACCAGGTATATCACCCGGAAAAAGAGATTTCTGAAGCAGAGATCCTGTCAACACGCGCAGCCTACCTGGGGATGATCGAGTACCAGGACCAACTGATCGGCGAAATCAAGGGTGCCTGGGACAGCTTCCTGCAGAATCACAATCGGGAAGGACTGTTTGTATATACGTCTGATCATGGCCAGCAAAACGGGGAAAAGGGCTTCTTCGGTAAAGTTAATTTTTTCGAGGAAAGTGCCTGTATCCCCTTCATATTTGAAGGTGATGGGATTAAACAGCACACGCAAATAAATTCTCCGGCTTCGCTTATGGATATTGCCCCCACCCTTTGTGAGATTACAGGTTCCCAGGCGCCTCCCGGGCAGGATGGCCAAAGCCTGACCGGTGCCATACAAAATGGTAGGGAAGATTGCGCAAGAGAAGTGCTCAGTGATATTTTTCCGATTCAAAAAGGATATAAGTTTTTAAAAGAGGCCTTTGCGGAACTCGATCTGGAGAAGGTCGCTGTTCCCGGCAGAATGCTTCGGTCCGGGAAGTGGAAGTACATTCACTATTACGGGAATGATGAGGATGATCTCCTGTTTGACCTGGAGAATGATCCCCATGAACAGTCCAATGCCCTGGCAAATAACCCGTCAGTTGCAAAGGAACTGAAGGAGAGGCTTTGTGATGGATGGGATCCGGAAGGTATTATGAGCCACCTGGAAGAGAATTCAAAATCAATGGCGCTGATCGATGGTTATGGTGTGAGTCTGAACTTAACGGAGGAGGACAACGGCGAGTTCTGGTTCTCAAAGAATACGGATAAATTCGACTGTGTGCAGTAGATAGCATATTAGCCGTTAGCTGCTAGGAAAAAACATTATACCGACAGTTTTTAAGGGGAGTATCGTGTATAAAGGATACACGATACCCGAATATCACGACAGCAAGCCTTTTCATGAGGAATACGAACATGGATATTGAATATCGCCAGCGAAAAAAAAGACGTTACCCCTGGTGGGTCAAAACGGTGGATCAGATTACCACTGAGACTGACAAGGCCCGGCTTTCAAAACCGCAGATGAACTTTCTGATGCACAGGGTTCTAGTGGAGGGTGAGAAAGCCAAGGCAGCCATAGAGACGAGCAAAGATGTGGTGGCCGGTAAGATCCGGGACAAGGTGCCCGGATACTCCGTGCGGGACCTGGCGTTGCATTACGCTGCCAATACCTACCAGAGTGGCACGATCGGCTCACTGGGAGATCCACTCTTCAATCCGTTGCCCGGGCTTCAGGAAATCCAGAACACCTGGAAACTCCATCCCCCGCAGTCCTTGGGATTACCAGCCTGGGAGGCTTCCCCCCAGGAGGCGGCGGAAACCGTAGAAAAGGCCGCTGTCCAGTTGGGATCCCCCATGATCGGTATTACGACCATCAACCCCGACTGGTTGAGTGCCGGTGTGGAGATCAGCCCGGATGTTGACGAAGTCACCGTGGACGGGAGGACCCGCATTCTTCCGGAGCGCCTGAAATATGTCATCAGCGTGATCGGTGTCTGTCCACCGGACCTGACGCTGCGCAGCCAGACCGAACTGGGAGCTGCCGGAGACAGGGCCGGATACGAGGCTTTCGGGATGGCAACCACCCGGCTGTTACGGTTTATCAAGGGCCTGGGATATACCGCTATTGACGGAATTTCTTTTGGACCCCAGATCCCCCACGCCATCGCTTCCGGCCTTGGTGAGCTGGGACGGATGAATCGGATGATCAACCCGATCTTCGGTGGAAATGTCCGCCTCGGGTGCATCTTCACCGATCTGCCCCTGGCCATCGACAAACCCATCGATTTCGGGCTGCAGCGATTCTGCGTCGGTTGTAAAAAATGTGCCACCTCCTGCCCTCCGCAGGCACTGAGCCTGGAAGACCACCCGGTCTGGGAACCGTTTAACCAGTGGCAGGCAAGCGGTAAGAAAGCCTATTTTGAAGACAACCAAAGTTGCGGGGATTTTCAATTGGGTAAGGATTTGTATTGCTCCACCTGCTTGTCAGTCTGCCCCTGGAGTAAACAGGACAAAACCGCACTGCATGAGCTGGCCCACATCATGGGCGCCAAACTTCCGTTCCTGAGCAGCCTGCTGACCAAAATGGATGACCTGTTCGGCTATGGTCGTATCTCTGAGAAGCAGAAACTGGAAGAGTGGTGGGACCTGGAGAATCCGGTACGCGGTGTTGACTCAAATCAGGGAAAATGACTTAAGAGTCGGCTTGGAAATTAGATCTCAGTGTCATTCCCGCGAAAGTGGAAATCCAGTAGAAATATTCATTGCTTACTCGACTGGATCCCTGCCTTCGCGGGGTTGACAAATGACGCGGAAGTAACCATTTCACACAAACATTGAAAGGGATGATATGAGAAATTTAATTTGTGGTATTTTAATTGGAATCGGCGGTTCCTGGCTGTTTGTCAGGGAAACGCCGGTCGAGTGGTTTGTCTGGCTGCTGTTTGCAGTCGGCAGCGTTTTGGTGGTTTTCGGGCTTGATGTGCTCGTTGGCTCATTGAAAGAACATGAAGAACGAGCTGCCTGGCTCGGGCTTGGCATGTTCGGTGGGTCGGGTGTCGTTTCGCTGGCGGTAGCCTTCAGCCTGGTGGTTTGAGAATGTCGCAAATAAAAAGGAAAACATCTTAATTTCGGTCTTCCTACCAAACTGGACTTTTTGTAAGGCACCCTACTAACTGCCATGGCAACCAATCTACAACAAAGAATGAAAAAGGAACTCAGTTCCGTCGTCATTCCAGATCAAGTCTGGAATGACGAGGGTCTGAGCTGGTCTTTGCATTCTATTTACATTTTGTAGTTTATAATTTCAAAACCAATATGCTTGTGTACTGTATCCAACAGAATGACTATTAAGTTCTACACCCTCGACTTAGATTGCTGAATAATAGTCAGTATGTTTGATACATACCACCAGCGATTGTATTCTGTGTATTTCCCGTAAGCACTTACTGGAAATAGTGAATAAAAATTGTCAATCAAAGAAGGAGTATTAGATGAGTGATCAGTCCTATATTCAGATAGCAGAAAACGTTGACAAGGGAATTCAGACCGCTCCCAAGTCGGATGGGGAATTGTCCAAGGCGTTTATCGCTTATCTGAAAATTGTTTACAATCCGGAGGAAGCGGAAGTCGTGCAGCATCTGCCCATGCTTCCATTAACGAAAACAGCAGAGGAAGTGATTGCCGCCACCGGCGATTCTCAGGCCGTCCAGACTATACTTGATGAGCTGACACAGAAGGGATTCATCAGCCGGACCTCAAAAGGAGGATATTGTCTGCCGATGATTCCAAACCTGGTGAATCTGCACATGTTTTATCCGGAACTGAAACCGAATGATCTGGAAGCCGCAACGTTATATCAGGACTTCTTTATCAAGGAGAAGTTCTATAAATACTACGCCACCTCGGAAAAAGGTACGCCCGGTTTAAGAGCCATTCCCATTGAACAGTCCATAGCTCCTGAAGAGAAAGTTTTTGAGAAAGAGGAGGCGCATGATTATATCAAGACACTGGGCACGGAAGACCTTGTCCTGGTTCCTTGCCCCTGCCGGGTTCGGACAGAAAAGATGGACATCCGTGAATGCCGTGATAAATTCCCCATCGGCAGTTGTATAATGATCGGCAGCACGGCCCGCTATATGGAGAATGCCGGCTTAGGGAAGCGAGTCACAAAAGAGAAGGCAATCGAATACCTGGACAAAATGGTGGAATTAGGACTGATCGCCACGGCTGATAACTACCTGGCCGACCCCCACAACATCATGTGTCTCTGCTGTGGCTGCTGCTGTTCAAATATCAGGGGCAGAACCCGTTGGGACAATCCAACAGCTGTACTACCATCACAGTTTCTGCCTATGGCGGGCGATGACTGCACCATGTGCGAGACCTGCATCGATCGCTGTCTTCTGGGTGCACTGTTTATTGACGACGATGAAGGTCGCTCCGTGGCAGATCCGGAAAAATGCATTGGTTGCGGAGTCTGCACCATCGACTGCCCGGAAGAAACCCTGAAGCTGCAGCGATATGAGCGTCCGGAAAAACCTTTCAACAATATGGCTGAGTATTTCATGACAGTCGCGAGCGATAACGGCCGCCTGTAGATAAAGTCTCACAGGTCTTCGCGATAAATTATATGGACACCGTGACTTTAAAACCACATTCAGTTGGAGAGTTTGAAAATGACACAAGTCAGCGAAACACCGGAAATAGAATATAGAAATCAGAAGGGTCGGTATCCATGGTGGGTAAAAACGGTTGATCAAATAACCACCGAGACTGACAAAGAGCAAGCTGAACGACCGCATATAACAAAGTCTACAGCGCTGTATGCACGTCACACGACGCGGGAAGACTATGAAACCTTCATTCAGGATTCTCCGGCAATCGGGCTGAAATACCATCTCGGCGCGGACAAGATGACCGCCCTGTGGCACAAGCAATGGGACCGAATGAAAAGGACAATAGAGGAGAATCAGCCCGGACACACCCTTCGGGATTGGCAGTTCAATTATGCAACCTTTGGCAGTTTCCTGAGCTTTGATGTCAATTTAGACAAACTCACCGAAAAAACCCAATATGTAAACCTGGTCGAGCGACTGGGGATTGAATCCTGGCAGGGATCCAGGCAGGAAGCGTCCAAAACCGTTGAATTGGTGGCTAAATCTCTGGGAGCCACTCAAGTCGGGATTTCACTGGTCGATCCTCAGTTAACATATGCGGAAGCGCAGGTTCCCGAAGAGTTGAAGTACGCAATCACCATAGCGTGCGATTGGGCCCCTGAAGGCATCAAGCGGATGAACACACCCCTGGGGGATACTGCTGTTTTCACAGCCTGGCTGAGAATGGAGAAATCCACATGGGGATTGAAGAATTTTATCCGAGGCCTCGGTTATCAAGCAAAGATCCTGCCAGCCCCCCAACCGGCATATGCTGTGTTATCCGGCCTGGGTGAGCTGGGTCGGACGAATCGGCTGGTATCACCCCTCTTGGGGACGACGATGAACCTGTTGACAGTGGCCACCGACATGCCGCTGGCGATTGATAAACCCATCGACTTCGGGTTACAGGAATTCTGCAAACGCTGTAAAAAATGTGCGGAACACTGTCCGGTAGGAGCACTCAGTATGGATAATGAACCGAGTTGGGAACCCAAAGGAGAGTGGAATAATCCCGGGAAAAAAACCTATTTCGAAGATTCGCCAAAATGCGCCAGTTATTGTTTCAGGCAAAGTAGTGTCTGCGCCATCTGTTTTGCAGTCTGCCCCTGGAATAAACAGGATAAAACCCTGCTCCACGATGTTTCAAAGGTGCTGGGTGCCAAGTTACCATTTGCGACCAAACTTCTGGTTAAAATGGATGATATGTTTGGATACGGTCCCACCAAGAAACCCGACGTACTTGAAAAGTGGTGGAAAATGGATTCACCCTTGAAGTAAAAACTCAGGGTCAGGCCTTATCCCAACTTGAAAAAACGCAAAGGTGCAAGCCTGGCCCCCTTTTTTTATATGGAAACGTATTTTTTCAAAACCAATATGCTGGCGATCATATTCTGTGGTCTGACCATGGCATTTTTGGGATTTTTTGTTTTTTTCTTCAAGGATTCAGTCGCTCCTAATATTCGATATTTCCTGCCCATTCCACCGGTTGGCGTTGCTGCTTATATATTCGTTTTTAATATGTTTAGAAAATATAACGGACAGTTTCCGACGTCATTGTTTAAAGTAGCATCGGAAATATCAATTGCCACCATCATTTCAGCGGCATTTTTCCTGGTGTTTTCAATCGTTCTCACCATTTTTATTTTATTGGTTAACAATAAATAATCCGGGCCCAGTTTTCAATAAACTTTAAATCAATCAATACAATTCTTTAGCAGGCTAAATCATGGAAAAAACAAACAAACGATTCACCCCTACCCTGAATAGTAACGTCAAAAAAGAAATGGTTCACCCGGGCGTTTACATTCTTGGGGGTATGGGGAACATCACTGTCATTGAAACCGACATCGGATTTGTGCTTATTGATGCAGGTCGGACCCCAGAAATGGCAGAAGCCCTTCGCAACGAGATTCGGTCCATTTCTGATGCACCGATTCATTCCATCGTGTACAGCCATGGACATAACGGATATAACCGCGCAGCCTGGTATTTCCGTGAAGCGGCAAAAGCAGACGGAGAACCAGAACCCCGGTTTGTTGCCCATGAGAAGGTATCTCTTCGTTACCGCCGATATGAGGAAACCTGGCAGTTTCAGAACTATTTGAACTCAAATCAGTTCCGGGTTCCTCTTGAAGTATTGACAAAGCCTCAGTATACCTATCCAACGGTTACTTTCAGTGATAAATTACGGCTGATCATGGGGGATCGAATTGTTGAGGTGCTCTCAGCTCCTTCGGAAACGGACGATTCTGTCGCGGTGTGGTTGCCGGAAGAAAAACTGCTTTACACCGGGCCCTCTATGGTCAGCTCCTGTGTTAACATCGGCACACCTTTGCGTACGCAACGCGATGATGCCCGATGGGTCAATACCCTGGAAAAACTTGTGGCTTTGCAACCGGAGATTTTGATCCCCAGTTTTGGAAATGTCCTCAGAGGACGAGAAGAGATCCAACATATTTTGACGAATATGGCAGACGGACTCAAGTATTTACGCCGGGAGGTGGTTGATCGTCTTAACAAGGGAATGAACGATGTCGAGATCCTGTATGATATTGAATATCCTGCTGAGTATTTCGAGCAGCCTTGGTCGGTTCCTACCTACGGATGCCCCGATATGATTGTGCGTGATATATATCGTTCTGAAACCGGATGGTGGGACCGTAATCCAACCAGCCTGCATCCGGATCATCCTCGGGATGCGGCCAGCGCAATACTTAGTGCTATCAGTGACCGAAAAACTGTCATAGATATGGCGCGCAATCTTATGGAAGAAGGAAAGGTACAAACGGCTTTGCATGTCATCGACATTCTAGCCCTCGCTTCGGACGATGATGAAGATGTCAAGGAAGCAAAAAAGCTCAAATCCAAACTGCTGCATCTAAGATCTGAAAATCTGCCGTCAATAGTTTCGCAGAAGCTATATCTAAGTCACGCCGATTCTCTGGACAAGGAAGACGGTGAATGAACTACCCCGCCGCAAGCAGCGGGGTATTAAACCCAGGCTACGCAATAAAATAGCCATATCGACATCCTCTAGCATTCAATTTAACCAATTTGGATAATCATTCGTTTTCAATTGAAGAAAATGGAGACTTTTGCTGACAGTTTATATAAAGACAACGTGTTTCCTTTTACGTTAATGGTATTAACGAAAAGAAGTATGACACCGGTGTCGCAATTTCCTGCCCGTAATCCTTAGTTTGTTGTCCTGGGTGGCTCCTGTGTTAATAGCCGCGTGATACGCTGTACTTATTGCCTGATCCACCTTTCCGGCGTTTATCGCGTCACCAATGACATCAACTGGCAGCTAGCCCTCCAGGTATTGGATATCCTGTTGAAACAGGATCCGGATCATATAGACGGAAGACGCCTGCACTACCGAATTCTGGAAGCCCTCTGTGAAGCGGATGACTGCCTGATGTCCCGTAATACCTGGGTCTACTTTATGGATCAAGACAAGGAACTCTTAAAGAAAAAAGGTGTAGAGTTGTAAGGCGGTGATGAAAAGATGATAGGAAATTCCTTTTGCACCATCAAACAAAATTCATTCTATTTTTCCGATGTCGGTGACTAACAAGCGTCATTAACATCGAAATCAAGGTTGTTTGAAATGAAATTTGGTATGATTCTTCAGATAACTTTCGTACTTCATGTCTTTCTCCGGATTCGGAACACAACTGTCCGGTCTTCGCAACCACGCTCATGACACGGTAAATGCTAACCCACAACATCCGGTTAATCGGGTACGGCCCATCTCCAAGTGTTTTCAATCAGGGTACCCTTTCCAATCCTTTGATAGAAGACCATGAACGGTTTTGGAGTTACCTTACATAATGATTGGATTTGTTGTCTGTGGTGTGCAATCAGTGACTCAATGCTTTTAAGACAGCGTTCGGTTCTTTAGCTACAACATTTAGTAAAACCAGAGCGGGGCCCTGAGGTGTTCGATCACCTCGCTCCCAGTGGCGAAGTGTACTGACACTGATTCCAAAGGCAGATGCAAATTCATTTTGTGTCATTCCAATTTTAAGACGGATATTTTTCACATCAACAGGCGTGAATTCATGCACTACAGCTTTTTTCAGACTCCCTTTTGAAAATTCTATAGCTTCTTCAAGGCCTTGTTTGATGCTATTAAACGCTTCGTTCATTTTGGGCCTCCATAATTTTTAACAAGTAGTGAAGTCAGTTTAGCTAAATTATTACGTTCAGCTTTGGTAAGATTGGCTTTTTCGTCTTTACCAAATAGGGATAACAAAAACAGGGGTATCAATTCATTGTGAAAATAATAGATGATACGTACACCGCCACTTTTACCTTTGCCTCGTGCAGACCATCTTAATTTTCGAATTCCACCTGTACCTTGTATTATATCACCAGATGCTGGATGAGCAGCCAGATAATTGATAACACTTTCCCTTTCGGAATCTGTCATCAGTTTATCTGATTTTTTTCTAAATTCAGGCAGTTCAACGATGGTTTGCATATGTTAAACTATAATCCACTGGATTACATGTTGTCAACAAGATCGCCTTGTAGGAACGACCTGTTTTGTTTAATTGTCTAAAAACACCTTAGCAATTGGAGTGAAGAGGGGCTTAACTAACCGGTCCAAAAAACACTATTGATTTACAACCGCCCAGGGGACTGAAAAGAGGGCATTGTATTTACCGCTTTCATTGGCTCAAAAAACATTGAATAAAAGGAACTCCCCTCTGTGCCAATGTAAGTGAGACATCGCGCTAACGCATCAGCAGCCTTTCCTTTGATAGGAAATTCTTTCGCAACACCTTCGTATTGACCTTTGCTGAGATACATTTTGATGGTGTATCCGCCAGCGACTTTTTTTAAATCTTCAAAATCTCATGCTGACAATTTCATTGCGACGTCTGCCACCAGATGCAAATCCAGTGAGAACTAACGCTTTATCTCTGACATCTTTGATTGAGTTGTCGTCACATGATGCAACTAACTTCTCAATTATATCTGCTGTTGCTGCATCCTTCTTATCAGTTGTGACACCCTGATTCACCAATGCAACATGACATTTCTGAATTACGGTCATCACCATCTTATCCCGACATGGATTTGGTTTAATACCTTTCATGGCGTGATAAGCAGATAATGAATACAGTCTCCGTTTGATTGTTGAAAGCTTGTGCGGCCCCTTTTTCTTCACACCTAGTGCCACCAACTTTTCTTCCACTCCCGGTTTCATTCCACCCAGATGATCAGTGATGAACTGAATGATCAATTCAACCGGCACCGGATAAGACTCTGTGACTCCGTAAGACACTTCTGCCCACTGCCAAAACTTTTCAACATCACGACGATGCGCTTTTAAAGTATTGGGAGCTGTTCCCTGTTCAAATATGGTTGTCAGGAACTCTTTTGTTTCCTGTGGCAACTGCAATTCCTGATTTCCATTCCACTTCTGTAGTTCATTCATCTCTTCCTCCTATAGATGCATACCGTCGTAACTCCCCCAATAACGACGGTATGCTGATTAATGAAATGTTGCTGATAGTTCAGCACACGAAGTAAAGTCTTCGATATGAATAATTATATCTATCTAAGCGATTGAAATATAGTTCTTACAAAAGGGATCTGGCTGGGTTATTCTGAAGTGATTTTTTGAATATTCAACCGTGATTTTTATTCTATTCGGATTGATATTTAAATTTTTACCCAAACCCATAAGGAGGAAAATTGAAGAACAAATCAGATAGGGAGTTGCTACGGGAGTTGTTGAATATCTCGGGAGAAGAGATGCGGGGTCATACCATTCCAGATTTATTGGATTCGGTTAGAGATGAGCGGGTGGATCTGGTTCGTGAGATTGCTGCCCGATATGGAGAGAAAAGAATCATGGGTCAGTCATTCGATAGTGCCAAACAGGTGTACGAACATTTCAAAGTCCGGCTCGGCACAGCCAGGCAAGAACAGTTTCATGTCCTGATTCTGGATAACAAGCACCGGGTCATTGAAGAGAAGATGATTACGCTTGGCACTCTAAACCAAAGTCTTGTCCACCCAAGGGAAATCTTCGCTCCAGCAATTGAACTAAGAGCTGCGTCGGTGATACTGATCCATTCTCATCCGAGTGGAGATGCCAAGCCAAGTAAACAGGATATTGAAAATAACAAAACGGCTCACTGAAGTCGGTGAGATCATGGGAATCAAAGTGATGGATCATGTTATCATCGGTGATGGCTACTTCTCTTTTGTTGATGATGGGATCATGCCGGTATAGCTGGTTACATAGAGATATACCAAGACATATAGTACACGGCAACTTTGCCGATAACCTTATAAGGAGAGAATAATGGAAACTGAAATTTTGACCAGTAAACAAGTTCGTACCCGATTGGGTGGATACATTGTCGATTTGAAATATGTCGACGAAAAGGTCTTCCTGATCGAAAAAGTCGGGGAAGATGATTTTGTGGGTGTTTTAACATCAGCTCGGTTTCTCCGTGACAACGGAATCGAAATTCCAGCAAAGGAGAAAGCCAAGTCGGATGATAAAGCTGAAAAGCCTGACGTCAAAAAGAAGAAGTAATCCGGCGGTAAATTAGCGGAGATTCTCTCCGCTAATTTATAGAGTGTCAAAGCTCCGCTTATATTTTTATTGGAGATTGAAATGAAACTGGTAACAGAAGAGTTTGAAGATGAAGTGAAGTAGTGATTCGATGGCTGGGTGAAAGTTCTGCCGTTTTAAATCATTTTTCAGTATTCTTGAATGCAGTAATATCTTTATCGACACCTCGGGAAACCAAAAAAAATGCTTTCGCCATCTAGCATTGGAATGCCATTTGTTAATAGACACACTTCATTTCTTTCTTTGTTTAAATTCCAGTTCTCCATATCTACAATTGGCTTTTTCTCAGAAGAAATCTCTTTAAAAATCTCATTAACACGAACTGCCTCTTTCTTTGGCATCAAGTCAAACAGTGTATTTCCAATAATTCCATCTGGATTGTATCCTAAAATATTCATTATCTTTTCTGAAACAAAGGTATATTCACAATTTGTATCAACTTCCCAAATCCAATCACCTAAGCATAATGCGAGATCTTGAAATCTTTTATCTGATTTTTTTTTTGCTTATGCTCTGGAAGAGATGTTTCTATATAGATTGGCTGTTTTCGACTCGTTTGACAGCAGCTTGATCGACTAGAATCAGAAAAACCCAATCCACAATCAGAGCTGGCTTTTCCTGATTTTCAACTTCCACTTCCACATAGATGGTAAATCGAAATTCTCCCGGATTTTGTTCAATAAGATCCTTGCATGTAAAATGGCCGCGAATCCTTGAATTCACAGGCACAGGAGCAATCATCCGCAACTTGTCAAATCCATAATTAAGTGCGTTGGCATATTCACTCCGATCAATCAACCGGGTATCACGCAACATCGGGGCGAGTAAAGATATCGTTAAAAATCCGTAAGATATTGTTGTTTTATAGGGGCTGTGTTCACGGGCCCATTCCGGATCATCATGAAATGGAGCGGGATCCAGGGTCAAAGTGCCAAAATCAGATATCATCTCCTGATCGACCGGAAACCATTTTGAGGTGCCAAGCTTCTGGCCGATCTGTTGCTTGTACTTTACCGGATTGAAGTCTTTCGTAGGTTCAATCATATCTTTTTTCATTTTTCGAATGATTCCTAAAATCTGCTCCAGACTGATATCGAACTTACTCCCCTATCACATCATGGTTTCCGGCATCCAGGTGGCGATGGCGGGAAACAGGATAATCAGACCGATGGTGATCAAGTCAAAAATAATGAACGGAAGCACCCCTTTGTATAAATCGCCGATTTTGATTTTCTCATCCGTGGCTGCCAGAACGACAAAAAGATTGATCCCCACGGGCGGCGATACCACAGCAATCTCCATCAGTTTCACAATAATCACGGCATACCAGATTACATTGATATCCATCACCTGCACAATGGGAAAGAGGACCGGTGTGGTAATGACCAATATGGACATGGTGTCCATGAACATCCCCAGGATCAGGAATATCACCACTACCAGCAACAAAAACTGGTACTTTTCCAGACCAACTGTTTCAAACCAGGTGACAATTTCCTCGACAAATCCGGAAACAGCCAGAAAGCGGCTGAACATCATGCCACCAAAGACGATAATCGACAAGGTAGCCGTAATTTCGACTGTCTGTTTCAAGGAGTTCCAAATAATCCCCCTGGTCATCCGCCGCTGAATCCAAACCACGATGATTACACTGATAGCGCCTACACCTCCGGCTGCTGATGGCGGTGTAATTCCAGAATAAATCCCACCGACAATAATGACGGCAATTAGCATCACGGGCCAAATATTTCGCAGACTCTCGACTTTCTCCTTCATCGTATACCGTTGAACGGATTCCGGTGCCCAGTCCTTAAATATGCGTACGCAGATGGCGATTCCCACTATATAGATAATCGTGGTCAAAATGCCCGGAAAAAGGCCCGCCAGAAGCAACTGCCCGATGGACTCCTCGGTCAGGATGGCAAAGATGACAAAGTTAATGGAAGGCGGAATCAAAGATGCCAGTGTACCAGCAGAAGCGATGGCTGCGGCTCCCACACCAGGTTTATATCCCAGTCGAACCATCTCCGGGAAGGCGATTCGGGTGAAGACTGCTGCGTTCACCACAGAGGATCCCGAAACAGCCCCAAACGCTGCAGAAGCTGCTGTGGTGACCATCAGCAACGCCCCTTTGAAACGAGCCAGCCATTTATTGAGGGAGTTGTACAGGTCCGTCATCATGCCCGCTTCCGATGCGATCAACCCCATCAGGATAAACATGGGTATCACCACCAGAGAGTAGGAACTGGCCATGGAGTAGGGCAGGTTTCTCAGAGTTACCAAGGCAAAGGTGGAACCGGCCGTATAATAGATTCCCAGGAGAGCAACAGAGCCCAGTGAAATACCTATGGGAACGCCAAAAGCAGACATACCGATAATACCCAGAATTCCAAAGAAGCCGGTCATTATAATTTCAATATCCATTACGACTCCTCTTCTGTTATGAATTCACCGGAAAATGCTTTCTGCAGATAGATGATGGTGCGCCGGACGGTTTCAAAAGTGGCAATCAGCATGGCAATCAACATAATAACCTTCGCCGGATATATCGGAAACGGCAACAGACCATTTGCCCGCTCGCTGATTGAAATGCTCTTCCCAGCCAGAAGCCACATCTGATATGTCCAAAGTGTAAAAAAAGCTGATGTTGCCATCCATCCAAAAGCTCCACAAAGCAGCTGACCTCTTTTCGGCAGACGGTCCACCAGGATGTCCACACCAATAAATTCATGGTGTCGTGAAGCGGCAGCAAGTCCTAAAAATATCATCATGGCCAGCCCAATCTCCGACAATTCGAACGCACCCGGAACCGCTTTCCCTATGATATTGGTTGACACAATATCAATCGTTCCAATCAGGGCAATACACATAGTGATGGTTGCAGCCACAGCCAGATTGACCTTACTGATGACTTCCAACAGCTTCGCCATCTTCTCTTTGAAGACATTCATCTCTATTCTCTTTTAGTTATGAATTCCAAAGGGGGATTCTCTGAGACCCCCCGGATGAAGTCTAATTCCGCTTTTTCAGTTCTGCTTTCAACCAGGCCGCATAAGCTCTTGCTGGTTTTTCATACTCCTTACCCTGAGCTATGATGGTGTCCGCTGTTAAGTCGATTGCATAATTCCGATGCTGATTAACCTCTGCCTGATCTTCAAATGGAATATATTCCACACCTGCTTTCTTCATGGCTCCTTTAGCCCAATTGTCAAATCCAACCATGACTTTAACTCCCATGGCTTCAGATTCCAGAACGATTTGCTCAAACAGAGCCTTTAGATTCTGAGGCCAGCTGTTGTATAGATCAAGATTAACATAGCTGCGACCGGCCGCATCTGTACCAAGATTAATTTCACTCATATACTTGGCGACTTCATAATATTTGAACGCAGCTGCCAGGCCATAGGATGTCAGCGCGGCATCAACGGTCCCCCTTTGAAGACCTTCGTATACTTCATGAAACTGCATATTCACCGGAATCGCACCTAATCTGGATAGGACTTTTGGATAAACAGCTCCAAAAGATCTGATTTTCAAACCCTTCAAGTCGGCTAAGGTTCGGATTGGCTTCTTGGAAAGGATGCGAATGATCCCAAGCCCTTTGTGATTGAAAGGATAAAGCCCATTTTTTACATGATCTGCCTGCATTTTTTTGCTGTTTTCCCAGCCTTTGCGGCCCAATTCAACCAGTGTCGGGACATCTGGATACACCAGTGGAATGGAATAAAAAGCCTCCATGGGAAGGCGGGAGAAAACATAGGCCGCGGCAAAATTACCGATATCAACAGCTCCTTCACCTACCAGGTCAATCATCTCCTGATGGTTTCCCAAAGTGCCGCCATGAAACATCTTTACTTTGACAGCACCATTAGTTCTTTTTTGTAGCTGTGTTGCAACAAAAATATCCGGCTTGCTGGGGGGCATTTTTTTGCTCAACTGGTTCGCAAATTTCAGTTTCATTTTGGGATAACTCTGCGCAAGAGTACCCTGGCCGAACATAAAAAGACTGATTCCAATTAAAAACAACAAAGATAGTGCTTTCTTCATGACAACTCCTTAATCAAGGATTGATGGGAAATAGCCCTGAAACAAAAAGTTCAGGGGTTTGATAAAAACAGTACATCCATTCTCGAACGAATTTTATCATTACGCCGGTCATCATGATGTTTTTTGGTGTTTTTAGAGCCTCTTCATAGCGGTTTTTTTAAAACCGGAAGTCTCACTTCTGAACCAGCGAGGTTTTCATTGAGCTTCTACCTCAACTTCAAACCCAAAAGATGACTATATGCGAGCTAATCCTTCTCATTACTTATTCGTGATATCCGTTTTCTATTTTCCCTTTGACACCACACGATCATAAGCGTTGGCCACTAAAGCTTCCTTATCCCCTTTGAGATCTGTCTTGATCACCTTTCCCACTGAAGTTAATGTGAAGCTTTCGCGGTACTCGATATAACGCGGAACCTTGAATTCTGCTATTTTGCTGCGGCAGAATTCGATGATCTCCTCCGGTGGTATGGTTTCCTGGCTTTCGCCGGGCACAGGTACAATGTAGGCCTTTACTTCTTCGAAACGACTTTCATCCGGTACGGCCACTACCGCTGCATTTTCGATTTTCGGATGACTTTTGAGAGTGTCTTCAACTTCATTAGCCGCGATATTTTCGCCGCTTCTCCGGATCATGTCCTTTTTTCGGCCGGAAATATAGTAATGACCATTCGCATCTGTCCGAAACAGATCTCCTGTGTAAAACCAGCCTTCCTTGATTGTTTCAGCCGTCGCCCGGGGATTTTTATAGTATCCCTGCAACATGCCGGGTCCCCTGATAATCAGCTCACCGACCTCTCCCGGAGCCACATCATTTCCAGACTCATCAATGATACGAGCTTCCCTTAAGACATCCAACTTTCCAACACTGCCGGCCTCGGTCATGTGCCTTTCTTCAGGGGGAACAACCGTCACCGGTCCGGCCTCTGTCAGGCCATAACCGACTCGCAGAGGAGTGTTATAGCGTTCTTCGAAAGCCTTATGCAGTTTGGCAGGAAACTGACCGATCATCATGCATTTCAGCTTGTGCTGCTTATCCAACGGGGATTCCGGCTGTTTAAATGTCCAGGCTGCCATGGTGGCGAACGCCATTGTGATGTCATAATCATGAATCCACTTCATGAACTGAGAGGCACTGTATTTTTTTCCGACGACCAAAGTGGCCCCAGACATAATGCACATAATCATTTCCCATTGTGAATCCACATAATAAAACGGTGCCACACCCAGAAATCGGTCAGTTGAAGTTATATTCATCTGGTCCCCTGCTGATTTGCCAAAATTCAGCCAGTATTCATGGGACAACATGCAACCCTTGGGAAATCCGGTTGTACCGGATGTATACTGAATATTCATCAATGCATCGGGAGCAATCTCCTCCATCTCAAGCCTGTCCGACAAGGTTTCCGCCGTTAGGGAGATAAGGTCCATTCCTTCAGCAGAAGATTCGCCTGATAAATAGACTTTTTTTATTCCAGGAATCTTATCGGCTACTTCTTTGTAAACAGCCAGATGATCGCCATGTATGACCAATGCACAGGTATCGGAATTGGTCAACACATATTCTAGATCATTGGCTTTATAAGCTATATTTAACGCAACGGTTACTGCCCCCAGTTTGGACAAGGCCAGCCAGGTCAATGGAAAATCTGGACAATTCGGCAGCATGAGAGCAACATGGTCCCCCTGCTTAATACCGTTATTTCGCAGGACATTGGCATAACGGTTTACGGCCTGGTTCAACTGTTGATACGTCAGACTGATACCGTCCTCAAAAAAACAGATCGCCTCATGATCTGCATAGCTGGCAGCTGATTTTTCCAATAGTAACCCGACGTTTATTGCGGGTTTTAAATCAGACATGGTTAGTCTCCAGTTAGTAGTAAATTAAGCATACAGATCGTTTTAACAAATTTCTGAACATCCCTAAGATAGAGGAAAACTACTCAAATAGCCGGGCTGCATTATCATAAAGCCATTTTTTCATGACACTCTCTTTCAATGGCAACGCTTTCATCTCACTGACAATCGTTGAGAGCGGCAATCCCATATCGCCCACGCCTGAACCGAAAAGTACCTGATCCTGGAGCAGCGTATTAGCAAACTGCAACAGCATCCCCCAGCCTGATTCCGGGGTTGCCAGATGTTTGGGTCGGTGGAAAGAAGTATCGATAAACACATTCCTGTGCCGCCTGGCGACGCCAACCATCTCATTCACCCAGGGCCAACCGCCCAGGCTGGCGACGATTTGCAAGTCAGGAAAAGCCATGGCCACTCTATCTATATATTTAGGATGACCAATTTCCATCGGTACGTGTTTATTGTAGTTCATCGTTGCATAGATAAAGACCGGTACGTTCAGCTCCATTGCTTTGGAATAAACCGGAAAATACCTGGGGTCATCCGCATGAATATGCGAATGATAAGGTGAGGCATAGATGGCCGCAAAACCCATATCCCGTACAGCACACTCGACCGCTTCGGCCGCATTGTTTCCATGGGGATCAATCAGGGCCATCCCTTTTAAGCGCTGCGGATATTGAGCCACCATCTCCGCCGTTTTTTCAGTGTCTTCGGAAAAAATCATCCCCCACTCAACACCGTTCTCATCCAGTTGTTTCAGAAATACTTCGTGTGATACCGCAAGAGGTTCCGCCAGCTTCAGGAGTTTTTTATCCAGTGCTTTTTCAGAAAGCCCTGCCAGATCCGTCTGCAACTCCTCCAGACTCATTCCCAATTGCTGAGCCCATTTCTGACCGTAGATGTGCTGATAATTCGCAATTCCGCTTGATTTGGGATCTGCAAACAGGATTTTTAATCTGTTGGCCATAAACTCCCTGCTCGGTGGCAAAGGTAGGCGTAGATCGATAATACAGCTCACTCCTTCAGTGGAAGACTTTGCAGAACCGCTGACAGATTCAAATGCCACATCAGTAGGTTCGTTTGTGGCTTCATAGGGCATGCTGACTGACCCGTTTTCCGGAAGCCCGAGCATCTCCTTGATCATTTTTTTAAACACCTGATAGGTCTGCTTGATCTTTGGCTGGCCTTCATCACCCATGGTCATGCGATAATAACCGACGCCATCGATCATCGACAATAAGATGCAGGTCATCAATTCCGGATCCTTTACCTGGATGCGGTCGGCCTTTTGAGCATCTTCTAGATATTGAATCACGGTTTTGAAAAATGTTTTGTACATATTTCGAATGGCTACCATCACCCGGGGCTTTCGAAATCCAAGCGCATAACAGGACCAGAAAACGCTGCCCCGGGTCAGGCTCATGATTTCACGATCAAAATAGATATCGATCATGGCATCCAACTGCTTTTCTGGCGGAGCATTGTATTGGGCCATCGCCTGGCTGGCTTTTGCCATCGTTCGCTCCAGTATGTAGTCAACTAATGCCAGGGTAAGTTCTTCCTTGTTTTTGTAGTAATGCATCAAAATTCCGGAATTAACCCCCATCTCTTTGGCGATTTTGGTAATGGTAGCGCCCACAAAACCCTCTTGGGCAACAACCCTGTACGCGTGTTCCAGTATCTCCGGTTTCCTGATATGCGATATGTTTTTCCTTCCCATTTTTTATTTTTCTGTTTTAATTATTTAACTGCTAATTAATCAGTTTTTCCACACTTTTTTTGCTTATTCTAAAACAGAGACCTTAACTTATTTAACACTTTAATATTTATGTCATAATTTCATCTACAAGATATCAAAAGAGATACGGTATAATTTTTTTATAAGCATAAACTAATTTAAAAAAAAGAACCTGTCAAGAAAAAAATAAGCATTTGCTAATATTTAATTTGTTTTTGTATAGCCTTGTTTTTATACATCAATTATTCTTGGTGTGTCAGTAATTTTTTTTGTTTTGCTCAAGAATCAAGCAAAGAACAAAGCATTAACAGATATTTCATCAAACTTCAGTGAAGAGACTCGCAGATAATCGAAGAAAAGCAATGATACACTAACTTTTTAGATCCTAATTCTTGTGTTAGTAAGAAGCATAGATAAATTATTCATGAGTCGTGGTTAGATGTTAATCAGGAGAAGAGGATGGAAACAGCGATTGTTACATCGAAACAGAAAAGGCAAAGATTGGGGTCGCCTGGTGTAGACGAACTGAGATGGTTGTTGCTCATACTTCCCGACGACCAGTTGCATATTAGGGCAACCATTCTGGAAATAAAGATTTCAGAATCTAAACCGGATCGCGACCTTGTCCATTCTTGCATAGAAGTGTTAAATCAGAAAAGAAAAGTAGTAATGAGCTTAAAAGCAGTAAACTTCTTGCTTCGCCGAACCCATCCTGTTTGGGTCAGTAAACAGCTCTCGTTTGCAATAAAAAAATGCACTTAAAAAGAAAGATTGAAATGAACTCCAGCCCATTTTGTCAGCCCAATAAAGCCCATTCTGTAGTGACATAAAAGTAACTAAATGGAACTTCCGGGACAAACGAATCTTAAAACAATAATCTTAAAAAACAAAGAAATAGCTATGATTTGACGGAGTTACAGCAAATGCTGCAATAGATATGGAAGGTATTGGGGGTAAAATGGTGGAAATCCTAAATTTGTTATTATTATTGGGATGCCGGGGAGGGTGGTCGGTGTATAGCCCAGAATGGAAAAAGTGGAATTATAAACGGATAGTTCTGATTTTTATATTTGTTCACTCCTGTAAACTCTTTCTTTCAATAGCTTGATAAAAATAGCTAAAAGGTTTTCCATAGTATATGATTTCCCTATTTTCAGTAGGATGTTTGAGAATTGTTAAGATTTCATCATTAAAATCCTGGTACTTCCCAGTTAATCCCAGATCTAACATATCGTCATCCAGATTGATTCCTTTTTTTAAAAAAAACTTTGAATTTAAGGTACCATTTGCTACTAATTGGTCTCGAATTTCCTCCGATTCTTTTTCGGATATCCCCCTAATTTGTATGAACGCCCATTTCCCAATCTTAGTTTTTGGGGACTTAGGCTCTCCAGATTCAGAATCGCAAATGGTTTGCAACAATCTAGAGATTTGTTTTGAACGATACCTGTCTAAATCCTTCAGCTGAGCCCTTATATGTCTATTATCATTTATTTTAACAAAGCCATTCACCCAGCACATTTCGTTATCCAAGCTGTTAAAGTTATTCAAATTTACTCTTCCGACAGACATTCCAATTAGTCGATTAACTGCAGATTCAAAAATGGTCCCTTTACTTTTTCTCCTTTTCTTTAGTATAGCTCGGATAATCTGCAAAATTACTTCTTTTTGTTTGGCTTTTTCTTTTAGTAATGAGCTTTTTCTGACCCTTAGATCCCCAGAGTAGTGTATTTCATAACCAACAAATCCGAACCATGGAAATGAATCTGGATAATTCGACGACCATTTATATGGATTCTTGGACTTTATATCCTTGTTCCAAAATGATTCAGATGTATTATTTTTTAATGTTTGGAACTCATGCGGAATTAAATGTAGTTTTTTCAGCGATTCAAAATATACCTTAGAAGCTTTCAGGCATTCTTTTTTTGATGGGTGAATCAAAATCATATCATCACAAAATCGGACATAAAGTAATCTTGAATCGCTAGAGTTATTTACCTTATTGTCTGCACTATTAAGGACTAAATTTGCGATTAGTCCAGATAAAGCCCCACCTTGTGCAACACCTATTTTCGCATTTTTAACATTTTTGAAATATCCTAATTTTACTATTTTTTTAGCAACCCAACCGAAACGGCCATTTGGAATTTTTTTATCATCCCAATATGACTTTTTATCACTCCTATTAAACGGCAGAACATTCTTAACAAATGAATAGGAATCCAAATATTTTAAAAATAGTCTATTAGCTCGCTCATCGTACAGAGATGATTTATCCTTTTTTACTTTCCTCAATAATCTGCTGAATTCTTTTTTAACTATAGTATGGTGAACGGAGTCATAGAACTTGCTAATGTCACATTCCGCAACCCAGAGTCTTTTTCCTTGATACTTTTTTTTATAATCAAGTATTGCCTGAATGGCATCATGGTGAGTTAAAACACTTTTTTTCTTCCCATTCGTTTGAACAGCCCTAAATGCAAATGACTTGGAATAAAAATAGTTATCAAAAATATCAGTGAAATACTTATTCGCTATACTTATTATCAATCTGTCTTTTAGAGTGAACAGCGAAATAGGGCGGCATATGTTCTTTATTGGATTTATTGTATTCTTTGGCTTTGGAATAATTTTAGGCGGGGAAATTATATAATCTGGGTCATTAATTGAAGATCTTACATCCTTTATAAATTCATGAAGATTTTGTAGAAAGGGTTCTGCGGGCTTGTTCTTTTTATAGTAGTCTATCGTTATTAAAAGAGACTTAGTGTTGTAGTCAATAGAGTTTAGTCGCTGATTGTTCTTTTGATATCTATTTTTTTTATTCAACTTCTTCCATTTTCTTCTGCATGGAAGCAAACTGTTAAGCTTTTTAAGATCAGCATCTATCTTTGATGCATTGCTACCTTTATTCAAATGATAATTTAGCTTTTTATCATCTGATAGGAGATGGATTAAATGTAATCGACTTCTTTGCTTAGCATATTTTGCTCTAATTTTACATAGGCTTAAAATAATTATCTCATCAGTAAAGTAATCATCAAATGTTTTCATGATGTTTGGAACGGAGAGTTCCTGATTAGGTTGCCGGCTCCATGTCACCCTCTTGAAACATGCTCCTTTTGGAGAAGCATGTCTCTGAAACGTTTATGAAGCGGGTACACATAGACTTTTTTG
>Ga0233431_1001151_pt1 | contig 47911 bp, 44 predicted proteins | sample SI_118_April2016_FD_179867 | JGI IMG/M metagenome (GOLD analysis project Ga0233431, IMG submission 179867) | Seawater microbial communities from Saanich Inlet, British Columbia, Canada - SI_118_April2016_200_MG | ecosystem: Environmental > Aquatic > Marine > Inlet | place: Canada: British... | reverse complement strand
TTCTTTTAGACTTTTGGCCACTTGGACGTTTTGATAAGGAGGAGGGGAGAAAGCTTTTCAATTTTATTCCTTCGCGCTTGATTATAGAGAAGGTTCCTTTATTTGTCCTTGCCTTTATGTCGAGTATTGCGACCTTTTATGTTCAGCAGATTAAGGGTGCTGTGAAATCGGTGTCACAGTTTTCCTTTGCGATACGTCTGGAGAATGCCATTGTTTCATATGCAGGATATCTCCGCAAGATGATATGGCCTGACAACCTGGCAGCTTTCTATCCGCACCCCGGCAGCGCTCTTCCAATATGGCAGGTATTTGTCGCGCTTCTTGTCCTCTTATTGCTTACCTTTCTGGTTTTAAGGAAAGGAAAACGCTTTCCTTATCTTGCTCTGGGCTGGTTCTGGTATGTCGGGATCCTTGTTCCTGTTATTGGTCTTGTTCAGGTAGGAGGTCAGTCCATGGCTGACCGCTATACCTATATCCCTCTTATCGGTGTGTTTATCATGATTGCATGGGGTGTTCCGCAAATTCTGGCAAAACGGCCTTATCATAAGGCATTTCTTTCAATTGTGGCAGGAGTTTTGATTCTTCTTTTTAGTGTTTGTGCCTGGTCCCAGGTCAGACACTGGAGAACCACCATAGCTCTTTTTGAGCATGCTCTTGAAGTGACATCGGGAAACTATCTGGCACATACCAATATAGGCGTGGTTCTTGCTCGAAATGACAAGATAGAAGAAGCTATCGAGCATTATCAGAAATCGCTCGATATAAAGCCGGATGATGCTGATACGCACAACAATCTGGGTTTTGCTTTGATCCGTCAGGGGAAGTTCGAAGAGGCTGTTTCGCATTTTAAGGAATCTGTAACTATCAACCCGAACAATGAATTTTCGCGGATAAACCTGGCAGTTGCACTGGCCCATAAGGGGCTGCTCGATGAGGCCGTTATACATTTTAAGGAGGCCCTGAGAATAAATCCCAAGAGCTGGACGGCCCATAAAAATCTGGCTATTGCCTACGGCAGTCTGGGAAAACTTGATGAAGCCGCTTTTCACCTAAGAGAAGCATTGAAGATCAATCCGGATGACAACACAGCCAGGACCGCTCTTCAACGGGTCGAGGAGGCGATCGGTCAATCTCGCTGACATGGGTTTTTCAATGAATCCTGCCAATCTCTTTCATGCAAGACATTTCCCAAAGCTCCTCTACAAAAAGGTATTTACTAATAAAAATAATCATGATACTTTTAAAATTTAGGATTTAGCAGAAATTTATTCATAGTTAAAACAAATTTTACAGGAAATATGTCCGGAAAAAAGAAAATCGATCAAAAACCCCAAAAATATTCTTATCAATGGGCATGGTGGTCACTTTTGATTATCATCCTTATCACTGCCCTGATCCGCTATCATCTTTTAGGGGTTCCTCTGGAGCGTGATGAAGGGGAGTATGCTTATGCCGGTCAGCTGATCCTTCAGGGCATTTTCCCTTATGCAGAAGCCTACAACATGAAGATGCCCGGAATCTATGCAGCGTATGCACTGATTCTTGCCATTTTTGGGCAGACGCATATCGGAATCCATCTGGGATTGTTATTCATCAATGCTGCCACGATCATTCTCGTTTTTCTTCTGGGGAGAAAAGTTATGAACGAGACTGCCGGAGCAATTGCTGCAGCGGTTTTCGGATTTTTATCCCTGAGTCAGAAGGTTCAAGGATTTTCTGCCAATACCGAGCACTTTGTTATTTTGGCTGCGCTCCTTGGTATCCTGCTTCTTCTGTATGCTGTGGAAAAAGAGAAGTGGTATCTCTTTTTTCTGAGCGGTTTTCTTCTCGGTCTGGCCTTTATTCTCAAACAGCACGGCCTGTTTTTTGTTCTTTTTGGCGGGTTTTATCTTGTTTTTATCCATATCAGGCTTAAACCCTTTAAACTGTCTGACTGCTTTAAGGAGTGTCTTCTTTTTTTCGCGGGTGCTGTTTCACCATTTCTTATCGTTTGTCTTGTAATGTATCTGGGAGGTGTTTTTGAGAAGTTCTGGTTCTGGACTTTTACCTATGCCAGAGAATATGCTTCTTCCACATTTTCCGCGGCAGATTTAAGTATTTTAAAAAAAAGGTGTTTTAGGATTTTCATTACATCAGCTCCGGTTTGTATCCTGGCTGGAATCGGGTTGTCGGCCCTTTTTTTGAATAAAGAGATAAGGCACAAAAGATTTTTTCTTGGAGGTTTTTTTATCTTTTCGTTTTTATCTGTGTTTCCCGGCTTTTATTTCAGGGCCCATTATTTTATCTTTCCCCTTCCTTCCCTTGCATTACTCTGTGCGGCTGGCATTGTGTCTTTGATGAGGTTTTTCCCGAATGCCGGTTCTTTGATAAAAAAAGGAATACCTGTTTTATTAGTCCTGATTTCCGCAGCCTATTTTCTATATCAGGAAAGGGGGTATTTGTTTGTATGGAGTCCTACCATGGTTTCAAGGATGACATACGGCGGCAACCCCTTTGTCGAATCAATAGAAATTGCAAAATACATCAAAGAGAATTCGACGAAAAACGATCGGATAGCAGTTATCGGTTCTGAACCGCAAATTTATTTTTATGCGGACAGGCGTTCGGCAACAGGGTATATATACACTTATGCCTTAATGGAGAGACACAATTATGCTCTTACCATGCAAAAAGAGATGATTAAGGAGATCGAGACAAACAGTCCGCTTTTTCTTGTCTTTGTTGGGATTAAGACGTCATGGCTGATGAAGAGAGACTCAAAGACCCTGATATTCGACTGGTTTGAGCAGTATATTGAGGATCATTACAGGAGGGTAGGGGTTGTTGAGATTGTCTCGCTTGACAAGACAATTTACAAGTGGGGTGAGGAATCGATACGGCATAACCCCCGCTCCAAACATGTCGTCTTTGTGTTCAAAAAAAGAGATTAAACGAAAAAGGTTTTTCAGGACAGGATTAATATGGAGAATATCAATAATCGAAAGACAGAGTACGTTTTTCTTTTTGCTGTGTTCTGTCTCGCTTCTTTTTTATTTTTTTCAAACCTCGGGAATCACTACCTGTGGCAGGACGAGGCGGAAACAGCTCTGGTAGGCAAGACGATTATGGAACACGGTATTCCTCTGGGATTTGACGGAAAGAATTTTTTCTCGCAGGCCGAAATGGAAGATCTCACTGAGAAATATGTATGGAAATGGCATACCTGGTTTCAGTACTATGTAACAGCAGCGTCTTTCAGTATATTCGGGATCAATAATTTTTCTGCAAGGTTTCCCTTTGTTCTTTTCGGGATCGCTTCGGTTATTCTGGTATACTTTTTTACGCTTTCACTTTTTAGAGACAGGCGGACTGCGAAGATTGCCACGGTTTTGCTTCTTGTATCCGTTCCCTTTCTTGTTGCATCAAGGCAGTGTCGATATTATGCCCCTGCTGCTTTTTTCACTCTTTTTTCGTTATATTGTTATCTGAATATAATCGAAAATAAAAAGTATGCAAAGACACTTTTTGTGCTCTCATCAATTTTGCTTTTCCATACAGCCTTTCCTTATTGTATTATCCTGCTGGTTACGGTTTCTATTCATTCACTATTATGGCACAGGGAAAAGCTTGCGAGTATTCTGATAATCTCTGCGGCGGTTTTTCTTATCAATCTTCCCTGGCTTATCTGGACATCTGACATTCAATATAGCAAAAGGGAAGGTATCGTTCGTTTTGTTAAATATGCTTCAACGTTTATTTCTCAAACAGGGAAATATATATTCTCGCCGCTTCTTTTCCTTGTTCCGTTAATAGTTGGGGCTGTAACATGGAAAAAGAGCAAAAGATTTTTTTCTGAAGATCAAAACATGTGGAGAAGCCTTTTTCTGTTGATTTTTTATGTCTTTGGTACTATCGGGGTATTTTTTCTGAAAAGCCCGTTCCCTTTTTTCAGGTATCTCGTGCCGCTTATTCCGATCTTTTGCATAATAACCTCCCTTATTGTTGTCTCTGTTGCAAAGTTGCATATTGCCCTTGCTGTGGGGGTTTTTGTTTTCCTCATAGCAATCAGTCCCTTTACCGACTTTCTTTATGAGATAACCCATAATTATGACGGTCCGGTTGAAGGAATTGCAAAATACTTAAATGCAAACGGGAGCGACAATCATGTTGTTGCCATTACCTGTGGAGACCTCCCTTTAAAATTTTATACGAATATGAAAGTAATAGGAGCGTTATCTGGTGAGGATTATTCGGCCGCAGATGATGCTGACTGGCTTATTATAAGAAAATATTCATGTACAAGGAAAGGATATCGATTCGCTACCTATCTTGCGAGGCTAGTCAATCTCGGTAATTATCAGAAGATAGTTATCGATTATCCTGATATAGCGTATGAAAACAGGGAGGGCCCACGTTTTCATAAGTTCAGAACTGTAAAAAACGAAGACAGAGTTACCATTTATCGAAAAAAATAGATTTTATACAAGGAGTTTTGTAATGGCTAAAAACGTTTTGATTCTCGGAGCCGGGCCTGCCGGTATGGCGGCTGCTTTTGAACTGTTTAAAGCCGGAAGAACGATTCAGATTATTGAGAAGAATGGTGAAATCGGAGGGCTAGCGAGAACTCTTAATTTCGGAGAGTTTCGGACCGATATCGGGCCTCACCGTTTTTTCAGCCAGAACCAATACCTCTATCGCTTTATCGAGGACCTTCTTAAAGAGAGATGGATCAGGGTGAACCGGCTGACACGGTTCTATATCGACGGCAAATTCCTTTTCTATCCTGTTGAGATGAAAAACGCCCTTCAAAATATGGGGCCGTATAAGGGATTCAGGATTCTTTTCGATTACTTTCTGGAGAAGACGAAGAATAAAATCATAACAAGGAAACCTGCTTCATTTGAAGAACATATTGTTTCCGAGTTCGGAAGAACGCTGGCAGAATTGAACATGATTAATTATACGGAGAAAATCTGGGGGATACCCTGCAGCGAGATTTCTCCGGACTGGGCAAAGCAGAGAATCAAGGGTCTCTCCTTGATGTCGGTGATTAAAAAGACCATTGCAGGGTCAAAAGAAGGGCCGAAAAGCATGGTCGATCAATTTTATTATCCCGATAATGGTTCTGCACTGGTTTATGAAAAGATGAAAGAGCGGATGGGAAGCGAAGTCGGGCTGATGACAGGAAGCTTCCCCTGCAGGATTGTTCATGATTCAAAGAAAATAGTCGAGGTTGAAGTTCAAACCAAAGATGAAAAGGTCTGCTACAGTCCGGATCATGTGATTTCCTCTGTGCCGATTACAGAATTTGTCTCTCTTTTTGACCCGTCTCCTCCGAAAGAGATAGCAGAGGCAGCCAGCCAGCTCAGGTTCAGGTCGCATGTTTCTCTTTTTATCACCGTAAATAAACCTTGTATCTTTAAAGATCAGTGGATATATTTTCCAGAGAGGGGGGTTCCTTTCGGAAGGATCATGGAACCGAAGAACTTTAGCAAAAAGATGTCCCCGGAGGATAAAACCTCCTTGCTTGTAGAGTTCTTTTGCTGGGAGAATGATACAATATGGAATGCCGATGAAAAAGAACTGTTCGAGTTGAGCATTAAATGGCTGGAGAAGCTGGAATTTATAAGAAGAAACGAGGCTATCGATTATTTTGTTCACAGGGAAAAATTCGCCTACCCTGTTTATCACCTCGATTATAAAAAACATCTGGAGACAATAAAAAACTATTTGAATTTTGAGAACCTGAAATGCATCGGAAGATCAGGGCTTTTTAAATATAACAATATCGACCATGCCCTTGAGATGGGAATACTGGCAGCAAGAGGCCTGATAGAGAGGAAAGAATATAATATCGAAGAGGTCGGAGCAGAACAGGAATATTTTGAAAGAGGGTATGTTAAATAAAAAATTATTTTTTTCTTCACAATTATGCAATCCTTAAAACAAACCATTGAAAAATATTTTCTTCTTTCCGCACTCTTTTTTATCGGGATTATCAGCAGTCTTTTCTTTTGGCACAAGATAACTTTTCCTTTTAAAAACCCCTGGAATGTTGTGGGGCCACTCACAGAAATCCAATACAACCCGATAAACGATATTGTGCGATTCGTCGTTTTTATTATTTTTCCTGTTCTCTTATTGACAGCGGTTTATTTCCTCAACTCCAAAAGAGTGAACGGGATTTTGTTTGGCTCAAGAAAGGATTCGAAAGATATAACCGCTTACCATAAAGATAAATTTTCTTTAAAAAGAAAAAGGATATTTGTCGTTTTGTGTCTTCTCTTCTCGATTATTATTGCTTTGAATCTGTCTGCGATTCACTCATCAGGGCGTCTCGACATGTTTCATGAAGGAGAGTCTCTTGGCCCGGCTGTTTCTTATATGGAAGGCCAGGCTCCATACAGGAATTTTCTTTTTGTACACGGTGTTTATCAGGACCCTCTCCGCTCTGTTCTGGCCTTTAAGCTTTTTGGCAGATCTATCGGCTCAGTAAGGACATTGCAGTCAATTGTAAAAATAATAGGGATTGTTCTGTTGTCCATCTTTTTCATAAAAATCTTCAATGAAGATTACATCCTTTTTTTTCCACCACTAACAGTTCTTTTTTTGTTATTGGTCACGGCTCCACCTGGGTTCGATATTTCTAAGGTAAAGTTCCTGCTTTATTTGAAGCCGAGAGAAATCACGACCTTTTCTTTTTTGCTTGTCACTCTTTTCTTACACAATTTTATTAAAGCGAACAATTATAAGATATATTCCAAACGATTATTTTTTATACTTTTTTTATTTTCATTTATTCCTTTAGTATCGTTCGGCTACTCTATTGACAGGGGGTTTTTCCTGTTTGGATGTTATTTAGTTCTTTTTCCGCTGTTGTATCTTCTTTTTTTTCACGGGAGTGTTTTACGAAAGCAATTTTTAATAACCTCGTTTGTTGGTTTGATTTCTGCTTTTTTGGTTTTAGGTTTTTTACTCAGAGGAGCTTTCCTTGAATTTTTCCAGTTTGTATTTTTGATTATGCCGCGATATAAAGAATTGTTGGATGGAGTTGTCTATCCGATTGAGAAGCTGGGTTTTCTAATCATATGTCTTCTGATTGCGGCAAATACCTTTTGGGTTGCATTGAAATTTATTGAGGAATTTCATTATAATGAGAGACAAATAAAGTCATCGCTTCGAAGTTTTTTAGAAAAGTATCTTATTGAATTTTGTCTGCTTATCCTTTCTGTATTTATTTTCAGAAGTGCTTTGGGCCGTTCCGACTGGGAGCATGTGGTTTCAGCCTCCTCTATAACATTCATCTTGTCAGTCATTATTTTGTTTAAACACTGTCTGTATCCATATTGCCGTTATCACAGTTTTTATAAATTTCTGAAATATTTTACAGGTTTAACAGTAGTAATCATTTCACTTTTTGCTCTTTATAGGATTTATGATAAGAGTTTGATTGCTGAAAATTTCCCGCTTTACAAAAGAGATGCTCTTTTGATCCCTGAGAATTATCAATCTGCAATCTCTTTTTTAAAAGATAATTTAAATGATAAAGAGTATTTTTTTACGATGACATCAGAGGCTGCCTGGTATTACTTTTTAAACAAGCCATGTCCGACACGCTTTTCTACTGTATGGTTCGCCGCTCCGAATTTTTATCAAAAAGAAATCATCGATGATTTAAAAGAAAAAAATGTGAAATTTGTTCTTTACAGAAATAACAGCATGTTTAATTCGATAGATGGTATCTCGAACGAGCAGAGACTGCCCCTGGTTGTTGATTTTATTCTCGATAACTATATTTATTATAAAAATATTCAAGATCATGAAATATGGATAAAGAAAACGTATGGGCATCATGTTAGTGCAGAAATGTATTATAAGCGGGGACGAATTTTGGTTAGCCGTAAAAGATATAATGAAGCTATTTCTGATTTTGAGAAAGCCGTGCAAATTAATCCGGATCATGAAAAGGCGTACATTAAACTGGGGCTTGTTTATTATGGACAGGGCGATTTTAGAAAAGCCCTTTTTTGCTTTCAAAAGGCTATCTTTATCAATCCTTCTGCCCTTGAAGCTTATGTCAATTCCGGAGCGGTTTTTTTTCAAATGGGTAATTATGAAGAGGCCCTGCTTTATTTTAAGGAAGCCCTGAGAATAAATCCTCGTTCCGCAGAGACCCATATCAATTTGGGAATAGCTTTATTACAAACAGAAAACTTCGAAGAGGCTATATTCTATTTTAAAGAAGCGCTTCGATTGAAACCTTACAACGAAAAAGCGAAGAGGTATCTTCAAGAAGCCCTTGAAATAATGAGAAGAAGAACAAACCAGATAAATTAATATTGTTTTTGATCTCTTATGAAAAAAAATATCGTCATAAAGGGTGCCAGAGAAAATAATTTAAAAAATATCGATCTGGAAATACCCAGGGACAAACTGATCGTGATTACAGGGCTCAGCGGCTCGGGAAAATCATCCCTTGCCTTTGATACGATTTATGCTGAAGGCCAGAGAAGATATGTCGAGTCACTCTCTGCTTACGCCCGTCAGTTTCTCGAACTGATGGAAAAGCCCGACGTGGAATATATCGAGGGCCTTTCACCTGCCATTTCAATTGAACAGAAGTCTGCCAGCAAAAACCCCAGGTCAACGGTCGGGACGGTTACTGAGATATATGATTATTTGAGACTTCTGTTTGCAAGAATCGGCCGGCCTCACTGTCACAAATGCGGGAAAGAGATAGCCTCCCAAACTGTTCAGCAGATGGTTGATAAGATCATGACTCTTAAGCCGGAGAGCAGGGTGCAGATACTTGCACCGATTGTTATGGGAAGAAAAGGGGAGTACAGGAGAGAATTCGCCGAGATGCAGAAAAAGGGATTTGTCAGGGCCAGGGTCGACGGCGAGATAAGAGACCTTTCAGAAAAAATAGAGCTGGACAAGAACAAGAAGCATCAGATTGAGATCGTTATCGACAGGCTCATCATTAAAAAAGGCATTCAAAAGAGACTGACAGACTCTGTTGAGATTGCCCTGAACCTCTCTGATGGCATTCTTCTCGTAGACACGATGGGGGATGAAGAGCTTCTTTTCAGTGAGAGATTTGCCTGTGTTCAGTGCGGCGTCAGTTATCCGGAGTTGACACCGAGACTCTTTTCTTTTAATAATCCCCACGGCGCCTGTCCGGCCTGCAGCGGTCTGGGCACGAACAGAAATCTCGATCCCGACCTGATCGTTCCCGACCAAAAGAAATCTATCAGGGATGGCGCAGTAAAGCCCTGGGAGAAGAAGAATACTGTCTATTTTTATCAGATGCTCGACGCACTGTCCGACTATTATCACTTTAAGCTCGATACACCGTTTGAGAAACTGGATAAGAATATCCAGAAGATACTGCTCTACGGTTCAGAGGGCGAGAAGGTAAAGTTTTATTATGATAAGGGTGATAAAAAACATTTTTACTACAGGGCATTCGAAGGGGTTACCGGTAATCTGGAGCGGAGATACAGAGAGACCGAGTCGCAGTATAGCAGAGAGGAGATTGAGAGATATATGAGCATAAGGCCCTGTTATATGTGTCATGGGGCGAGGTTGAAATTGGAAAGCCTCTCTGTCAGAATCAAGGGGGTGAATATTATCGATATTGCAAAATTATCAATAACCGAATCCCTGAAATTTTTTGACGAGATTAAACTCAACAGGCAGGAAGTTCTGATCAGCCGGAGAATCTTAAAGGAAATCAGAGAGAGGCTGGGCTTTATGATTAATGTAGGGCTCGACTACTTAACGCTCGACAGGGGAGCGGCAACCCTCTCAGGTGGGGAGAGCCAGAGGATTAAGCTGGCCACTCAGATCGGCTCCAGCCTGGTAGGTGTTCTATATATTCTGGATGAACCGAGTATCGGACTGCATCAAAGAGACAATAAAAGATTGTTAGATACATTATTGCGATTGAGAGATATGGGAAACACCATCATTGTTGTCGAACACGACAGAGAGACGATTTTAACCTCTGACCATGTGGTCGATCTCGGGCCGGGTGCCGGTGTTCGGGGAGGAAATATTGTGGCCAGCGGTACACCGAAGGATATTTTAAAATCCAAGGAGTCTCTTACCGGAAGGTATCTCTCCGGAGACCTGGTGATTCCGATCCCCAAGAAATGGAGAAAACCGAAGGGGAAGAAATACCTTGCCATTTATAAAGCGAGCGAAAATAACCTTAAGGAAATCGATGTGAAGATTCCTTTAGGGCTTTTTACATGTATTACAGGGGTTTCCGGTTCGGGAAAGAGCACCCTTCTCATTGAAATTTTGTATAAGGCCCTGGCTCAGAAATTTTACAGGTCTATGAATCGGCCGGGGACTTTTGAGAAGATTGAGGGTCTGGAATACATCGATAAAGTTATCGATATTGACCAGTCCCCGATCGGACGAACACCCCGCTCCAATCCTGCGACCTATACAGGGGTCTTTACCTATATCAGGGAGCTTTTTACACAGGTTCCGGAAGCGAGAAAGAGGGGTTACAAGGTCGGGAGGTTCAGCTTTAATGTAAAGGGAGGGCGATGCGAGGCCTGCCAGGGTGACGGTCTTATCAAAATCGAGATGCACTTTTTGCCCGATATTTATATTAAATGTGAAGAGTGCAAAGGAGAGAGGTTCAACCGTGAAACACTCGAAATTATGTATAAAGGGAAAAATATTGCTGGTGTGTTGAATATGACAGTTCTTCAGGGAATGGAGTTTTTTGAGAATATTCCCAGAGTAAGGAATAAGCTCAAAACGATTTATGATGTGGGGCTCGGTTATATCCGTCTGGGACAGCAGGCGACAACCCTGTCGGGAGGTGAGGCCCAGAGGGTTAAGCTCTCAAAAGAACTGAGCAAGAGAGAGACCGGACAGACGCTCTATATTCTGGATGAGCCGACAACCGGCCTTCACTTTGCCGACATTCACAATCTGTTGGGTGTCCTGAACAGGCTGGTGGATGCCGGAAATACAGTTGTTGTGATTGAGCATAATATGGACGTTATTAAAACCGCTGATCACATTATCGATCTCGGGCCTGAAGGGGGAGAAGGGGGCGGAGAAATTATCGCCAGTGGAACTCCCAAAGAGGTTTCGAAAAATCCAAAGTCTTATACCGGAAAATTTCTCAAAGAGGTATTGAATTCTCACTAAGGATTTGATAGGTATATGGGATTGTGAACGAGATAAGAAACATTAAAATGATTATTGAATATGACGGGACGAATTATCACGGCTGGCAGGTTCAGAGCCGGGAACCTACTATTCAAGCACTCATTGAAGAGAGTTTAAAAACAATCACGCAGGAGACCATCAGAACCACATCTTCAGGAAGAACCGATGCCGGGGTTCATGCTCTGGACCAGGTGGTCAATTTTTTTATCAAAAAGCCGATTGAAAACTCTGCATTGCAAAGAGCCATGAACGCGCTTTTACCGAAGGACATTACGGTGAAAGAGGTGTCCGGGGTTCCTCTCGACTTTCATGCGAGATTTTCGGCAAAAAGTAAGGTTTACCGCTATCTTATCTTGAACTCTCCTGTCCGGTCGTCCTTTTATGAAAAGTATGCATGGCATATCCCTTATCGTCTCGATATAAACCTGATTCAGGAAGCCGCTCAATTTTTAATAGGGACTCACGATTTTTCATCTTTCCGGGCCTCTTCATGCGAAGCCAAAAATCCGATAAGAACACTTCTGAGATCGGATATTGAAAGAAGAGAGAATCTGCTGGAAATGACCTTTGAGGCGAACGCTTTTTTACAGTATATGGTAAGAAACATGGTCGGGACACTGGTGGAAATCGGAAGGGGAAAGATCAAAACAGACAGCATCAGCGATCTGCTAAAAACAAAGGATAGAAACAAGGCCGGGCCGACAGCTCCGCCACAGGGCCTCTTCCTGGTAAGTGTTAATTACTGAGGAATTATAATTGACACCCAGTATCTATCTGTGATAACAATACACTTTTAAGTAGCGAATTTTTAAAGGGGTTATCCAGTTATCCATGGAAGATATTCGTTTTGTTCCGTCATATGAGGATTTTCTGAAAAAGACAAAAAAGGGGAATCTCATTCCCGTATATGTCGAGGTTCTTGCAGACCTGGAGACACCTGTTTCGGCTTTTCTCAAGCTGAATGATGATGAGTATTCCTTTTTGCTGGAGAGTGTCGAAGGCGGGGAAAAGTGGGCAAGATATTCCTTCCTGGGGATTTCCCCCATTCAGATTTTCAGGAGTAAAGGGAACAAGATAGAGATTATTAAAAACGGGAAGATTGAAGAAAAGATTGTGGACAAAGACCCCCTGGAACCCCTGAAAGAGCATATATCAGCTTATGTGCCTGTTGAGACAGAGGAGCTGCCCCGTTTCTACGGCGGAGCTGTGGGATATTTAAGCTACGATATGGTAAGGTTTTTTGAAGAACTGCCTGATGATACAGAGGATGATTTAAATCTTTACGACTCCTTTTTTATGATTACCGACATAATAGTGGTTTTTGATAATGTCGGACAGAAGATGAAAATCGTGTCGAATGTGTTTCTGGACGGTGACAATGATCCGAAAGAGGCGTATGAATCAGCCAAGGGTAAAATCAGGAACATATTATCAAGATTGAACCGGCCTCTTGAGCAAAAAGAGAAAAAGCCGGGCAAAAAGAAGATGACCTTTTCTTCGAACTTTACAAAAGAAGAATTCAAAAAAGCTGTTGAAAAATCTAAGGAATATATCCAGGCCGGAGACACTATCCAGACCGTTCTCGCTCAGAGGCTGAAGGTCGATATCGAGACCGATCCGTTCGATATTTATAGGGCACTGAGAACGATCAATCCTTCTCCATACCTGTATTATCTGAAGTTCGGTGATTTGAAGATCATCGGTTCATCCCCGGAGGTAATGGTAAGGCATGAAGATGGACGGGTCGAACTGAGACCTATAGCCGGAACAAGACCGAGGGGAAAAACAGAGGATGAGGATCAGAGCTTGATGGAAGAGCTTCTGGCCGATCCAAAGGAAAGGGCAGAGCATGTAATGCTGGTTGATCTCGGAAGAAATGACCTGGGAAGGATTTCAAGAATGGGGACCGTTGAGGTCAACGAGTTTATGGTCATAGAAAAGTATTCTCATGTTATGCATATTGTCTCCAATGTAAGGGGTGAAATCGAAGAGGGGAAGGACAGCTTTGACGTAATCAGGGCCTGTTTCCCGGCCGGGACTGTATCCGGCGCTCCGAAAATCAGGGCGATGGAAATTATCGAGGAGCTGGAGCCGACAAAGAGAGGGCCCTATGCAGGAGCCATCGGTTATTTCGGATTTTCGGGCAACATGGAGACCTGTATCACCATTAGAACAGCCACTGTTGTCGGAAAGACCCTCTATCTGGGGATCGGGGCCGGTATTGTTGCCGACTCCCAGCCGGAAAATGAATATCAGGAGACAATGAATAAAGGAAAGGCCATGATGAAAGCGGTTGAGATGGCGAACAGGGGATTTAAATAATGATTCTCATGATAGATAATTACGATTCTTTTACCTATAACCTTGTCCAGTATCTCGGTGAGCTGGGCGGAGAGATTACTGTTTTTCGCAATGACAAAATTACCATCAGCGAAATAGAGAAGTTAAACCCTGACAAAATAGTAATTTCTCCCGGTCCGTGCACACCGAATGAAGCCGGGATATCGGTTGATACTATCAGGCATTTTGCCGGGAAAACCCCACTCCTGGGGGTGTGTCTGGGGCATCAGTGTATCGGCCAGGCCTTTGGGGGAAAGATATTGAGAGCGAGACAGCTGATGCACGGAAAAACCTCCATGATCCGCCACGACGGCAAATCGATTTATAAAGGACTGAAAAACCCTTTTGAAGCAACCCGTTATCACTCTCTCATTATTGAGAAGAAGTCGCTTCCCCCACAGCTGGAGATAACCTCTTATTCTGAAGATGACGAGATTATGGGGGTAAGGCATAAGCAATTGAGAGTTGAGGGTATTCAGTTTCATCCGGAGTCCATCTTGACCGGAGAAGGCAAAAAACTCCTGAAAAACTTTCTGGAAACAACTTAAGGAAGATAGTCGATGATTTTAGATGCAATTGGGAAGGTGGTCGACATGATCGATCTGACCAGGGAAGAGGCATCAATGGTCATGGAGGAAATCATGTCCGGCAAGGCCTCTGATCCACAGATCGCTGCTTTTCTTACTGCTCTCAGAATGAAGAATGCAACAGTAGAAGAACTGATTGGTTTTGTTAAGGTTATGAGGGAAAAGGCCGAGAATATTCCCGTAAAAAAAGAGGTTGCAGAAGATATTGCAGGAACAAGCCGGGAGATGCTTGTCGATACATGCGGGACAGGGGGGGATGCAAGCGGAACATTTAATGTTTCTACGGCCACAACTTTTGTGGTTGCCGGTTCAGGGATCAGGGTGGCCAAGCACGGGAACCGGTCGGTTTCAAGCCAGTGCGGAAGCGCAGATGTAATTGAATCTCTTGGGATTAATCTTGAATTGAGCCCGGAGCAGGTCGGGAAGTGTATTGATGAAGTGGGTATTGGTTTTCTATTCGCTCCGCTTTTGCACAAGGCGATGAAGCATGTTATGCCGGCAAGAAAAGAGATAAAAATCAGGACAGTCTTTAATATACTGGGGCCTCTGACCAATCCGGCCAAAGCTAATGCCCAGCTTCTCGGGGTTTATGACGGAAGCCTCACAGAAACAATGGCCCAAGTTCTCAAAGAATTCGGTTGTAAAAAGACGCTTATCGTTCATTCCACGGATGGACTGGATGAAATATCGAACACGAGTGAGACAAAGGTGACGGAGCTAAGGGACGGAGAAATAAAGACCTATCATATAAAACCGGAGGATTTCGGAATAAAAAGGGCTTCGATGAAAGATTTGCAGGGAGGAGATGCAAAGGAAAACGCTGAAATTATTAGAGATATTCTCAGTGGAAGGGAAGGGCCGAAAAGTGATATTGTCCTTTTGAATGCCGGTGCCGGAATCATGATTGGCGGAAAAGCAGGGACAATCGCAGAAGGAATTGAAATTGCCAGGGATTCGATTGTTTCGGGCAAAGCAATGGATAAACTCAACCAACTGATTGAACTTTCCAATCAATTAAAATAGTTAATACATAATCATTAAATAATGCTTAAAAAAATTATTGATCATAAAAGAACAGAAATTGAAGAATCAAAAAACTCTCTTCCTCTTTCAGAGATTAAAGAGAAGCTAAAAGGGAACCTTGAAAATCCGAGAGATTTTAAAAGAGCTTTGACAGATAATCAAAAAGATGTCCGGGTTATTGCCGAGATTAAGAAAGCCTCTCCTTCAAAAGGAGTGATTCGAAGCGATTTTAACCCTGTTGAGATAGCAAAGGTATACGATGAGCATGGGGCATCTGCTATTTCCGTGCTGACAGATAAGAAGTTTTTCATGGGTGATTTAAAATATATTAATAATGTAAAACAAATAGTTAACTTGCCTATATTAAGAAAAGACTTTATCATTGATCCATACCAGATTTATGAAACGAGATTAAACGGTGGGGATGCGGTTCTCCTGATCGTTTCTCTGCTGGATGATCAAGAATTGAAGGATTTTTACTCTCTTTCTTGTGAGATGGGGATGGAATGCCTGGTTGAAGTGCATGATGACAGGGAAACTGAAAGGGCTTTAAAAAGCGACTGTTCTATTATCGGAATTAATAACAGAGACTTAAAAACATTCAAAACGGACATAAAAACAACCTTAAGACTGATTGAAATGATTCCCGATGAAAAAATAGTTGTTAGCGAAAGCGGAATAGAGAAGAGTGAAGATATAAAATTATTGAAGGATGCCGGTGTTGATGCCTTTCTTATTGGTGAGGCATTCATGAAAGAAAAAAATATCGCTAATAAATTCAATGAAGTTATAAATATTTTGTAAACAAACAAAGAAAGACCAATGACCAGAGTCAAAATTTGCGGAATAACCAATCTGGAAGATGCATTGTATGCTGCTGAGTGCGGGGCAGATGCACTGGGTTTTGTCCTGTATGAGAAGAGCCCAAGGTATATTCGTAATAATAATATCTATGAGATTGTTAAAAAGCTTCCGCCTTTTATAAAGACGGTCGGGCTTTTTGTGAATGCCGAACTGGATCATATATTTGAAACGATTGATTATTGTCACCTCAACCTTGCTCAGCTGCATGGTGATGAAGATCTGGAGTTTTGCAAAGAGGTCAAGAAGAGAACAGGGGTTATCAAAGCGATCCGGGTAAAAGGGAGCGAATCGATCAAAGAAATTCAACAATTCTCTTCTGTTATCAGGACCTTTTTACTGGATGCATACATTGAAGGGACTTATGGAGGGACAGGCGCAAGTTTTGACTGGGAGTTTGTTCATCAGGCAAAGGAATTTGGAGATATTGTTATTGCCGGAGGGCTGAACAGGGAAAACATATTAGAGGCTGTGAAAAATGTCAAGCCTTACGGTGTTGATGTAAGCAGTGGTGTCGAAATAAGTCCGGGCAAAAAGGATAAGCAAAAGGTAAAGGATTTTATCCGTATTGCTAAGGGAACATATCATTAAAAAAATTTAAACATGTTGAATTTAAGGATTGATAATGAATACAGATAGGAAAGGACATTTTGGGATATTCGGCGGAAGATATGTCATTGAAACCCTTATGCCTGCACTTTTTGAGCTTGAAGAGGTTTATAAGGAGGCTATGAATGACAAAAAGTTCCAGGATGATTTTAACTATTATTTAAAGGAATATGTTGGAAGACCGACACCCCTCTACTTTGCTCAAAAGCTCTCTTCGCACCTGAAAGGTCCTAAAATCTATTTAAAACGTGAGGACCTCATACACACGGGGGCTCATAAGATCAACAATACAATCGGTCAGGCCCTGTTGACCAAAAAAATTGGCAAAAAGAGGGTGATTGCTGAAACAGGCGCAGGCCAGCATGGTGTTGCAACTGCGACAGCAGCCGCTCTTTTCGGATTGAAATGCGATGTTTTTATGGGAGAAGAGGATATTAAGCGGCAGGCTTTAAATGTTTTCAGGATGAAGCTTCTTGGTGCACGGGTCATTCCTGTTTCTTCAGGGACAAAAACACTTAAAGATGCAACAAATGAAGCCCTGAGAGACTGGATGTCTTCGGTCAGGGATACACATTATATCATCGGCTCGGTTGTGGGCCCTTATCCGTTCCCTGTGATTGTCAGAGATTTTCAGTCGATTATCGGAAAAGAGGCTAAAGAACAGATCATGAAGGCTGAAGGAAGGTTACCCGATTACTGTGTAGCCTGTGTAGGAGGCGGGAGTAATTCTATTGGGCTTTTCCATCCTTTTGTCAATGACAGGAGCGTGAAGTTTGTCGGAGTAGAGGCCGGAGGTCTGGGGGTAAATACCGGAAGCCACGGAGCTTCTTTATCAACCGGAAGTGTGGGGGTTTTGCACGGCTGTATGAGCTATCTTCTTCAGGATGATAACGGTCAGATTGTCCCGGCTCATTCTGTGTCAGCAGGCCTCGATTATCCGGGTGTGGGGCCTGAACACAGTTATTATAAAGATTCAAAAAGGGCCGAATATGTATCGATTACGGATAAGGAGGCTTTAAACGGTTTCAAACTTCTTTCAGAAGAGGAGGGGATTATCCCTGCCCTTGAACCGTCCCATGCCATCGCTTATCTGGAAAAACTGGCACCTAAGCTTAATAAAGATGATATTATTGTTGTATGTCTTTCCGGCCGGGGTGATAAGGATATGAATATTGTTGTAGAAGAGCTGGAGGTTGATTGATGAACCGTATTGATAAGGCGTTTGAGAATCTCAGGAAGAACAACCAAAAGGCATTGATCAATTTCATCACGGCAGGCGACCCTGACCTGAAAACAACAGAGGCACTGGTGTTAGAAATGGGAAAAAAAGGGGCCGATATTATTGAGCTGGGCGTTCCCTTTTCCGACCCACTGGCAGACGGCCCGACCATACAAAAGGCATCGCTGAGAGCCTTAAAAAAGAACACGTCTTTAACGGACATTATCAAACTGGTTAAGAATATCAGGAAAAGTTCAGCAATTCCCCTGGTTATCATGTCGAGTTATAATCCGATCTTGAGATATGGTGAAGAGCGGTTTGTTAGGGATTCGGTAGAGGCCGGGCTGGACGGGGTTATCATTCCCGATCTTCCTCCCGAAGAAGGGGAAGACTTGATGAAGGTTTCGGAAAAAGAGGGACTGAATGTTATCATGCTTGTTGCACCGACGACCCCTCCTGAAAGAGCCAGGCTGTTGGCAGAAAAGAGCAGGGGGTTTATCTACTATATATCGCTTATGGGAATTACCGGCGAAAGAGATGTGTTGCCAAAAGAGATAAAAGAAGGGATTTTAAGGATAAAAAAGTTTACGGATAAACCGATAGCCGTCGGTTTCGGGATTTCAAAACCGGATCAGGTGAAGGCACTATCTCAGGTTGCTGATGGGGTAATTGTAGGCAGCGCAATCGTTAAAATTATTGAAAACAATCAAGACAACCCGAAACTGGTCAGCAAAGTCGGGGAATTTGTCCAGCTTTTGAAAGAACACTCTCAATAAACACCCGATTTTTTATTTAATAATTTATAAGGAGTGTTTTAGTGAAAATCAGGGTTTTGGGAAATTTTGGCGGAGTTTGCTCAGGCGCCCAACTTTCGAGTTTTTTGATTAATGATTCAATTCTTCTGGATACGGTTGGAGCGGCATTTGTCTTAACTCTGGAAGAGCAGGTCAGGATCAAAGATATTCTGATTACGCATCAGCATCTCGATTCTATTGCCGGGATTTTTTTTATTGCCGATAATGTTGTCTCTGAAGGCCGCTTTATCAATGTTTACAGCATTAAAGATGTTCTCGATTCTATAAAAAAACATATCCTGAATAACGAAATATGGCCTGATTTCACAAAAATCCCTTCTGAAAAAGCCCCGACTTTAATACTAAAAGAGATAGAAGAGGGGGAGGTCCTTAAGCTTGATTCGCTAGAAATCATTCCGGTTAGAGTCAGCCACTGTATTTCCTGTGTGGGATTTATCTTCAGAGACAAAAACGGTTCAGTTGTCTATTCTGCTGAATCAAGCCCTACCAATAAAATATGGGATGCTGCACGAAGCGAGAAAAAACTAAACGCCCTGATTATCGAGAGTGCTTTTCCCGATTCACAGGAGGAACTGGCAAGAAAATCGGGCCATCTTATTCCGAAGGATCTGCCCGGAGAGCTGGAAAAGTTCGGCAATGACGATGTTCCGGTTTTATTGCATAATTTTAAGCCCAAATTTGTTGATGAGATAAAAAGAGATGTTAACAATTTGGGCTTGGAAAATATAAAATTTATGGAACAAAATGAGATTTACGAGTTCTGAAAGGGTTAGAAAGCTATCCGCTGCGTTATTCAATAAACTCAAGGAATCGTAAATTAACTTGTATTTTTAAAGAAATCAGTTAAAATAATATGTTTAAACAATTTAAAGTTATTGTGTGGGTTGAACGTGAATAGAAAATATATTACCTTACTATCTTTCTTGCTTTTTTTGATATCATTTTTTGTGAGTTCCCTTAGTTTTGCCGAAGGGCTTTCTATCAAGGATATCGTTGTGAGCGGCGAGAAGAATGAAGTCAGATTGTCTTCGGTATTAAAAGGGGACATCGATGATGATATCACGGAGACGATAAAAAGCGGCATTCCGATAACCTTTACGTATTATGTCGAATTACACAGAAAAAAAGCGGTCTGGGTCGATACGATGGTCCTATCGAAGACGATAAAGAACACAGTGAATTATGACAACCTCAAGAAGGAATACAAGCTTACCCAGGCTGTCGATAAAGAGATAAAAGACAGCATATCAAAGGATATTCAAGAAGTAAAACAATGGATGAGAAAGCTGGACAAAGTAAAAATAGCCGGATATAACGAGCTTGAATATGATAAGACTTACTATATAAAGGTGAAAGCCGAGCTGAAATCAATTAAATTTATCTTTCCTCTTAACTATGTTCTATTCTTCTTTTCCTTCTTTGATGAAGATACATCGTGGCATAATTCGCCTCTTTTTGTCATAAAAAAATCCCTTAAGAAGCAATAAAGAGGGGTTGCCTTGGATAACAAGCACATAAAAAGATATAATAAGCCGTTATCCCCCCAGGAAGAATCCTCTTTGACTAAAAAAAGAATCAGAAAGATTGCTCTGGGGATAATCGGTTTCCTCGTTTTACTGACCGTCAATTATATCCATGCCCTAAAGACCCAGACAGCGGTCGGAAGCAATGTTCTCATCTTTGCCCTGGTCAATATCAATATCATTGCGCTGGTTATTCTCATCGTTCTCATCTTAAGAAATCTTATCAAGCTCTATTTTGAAAGAAAAGGGAGAATAATCGGATCGAAATTCCGTACAAAACTGGTTATTGCTTTTATCGGTCTTACCCTCGTTCCCACGATACTTCTCTTTCTTGTGGCAAGCGGATTGATAACAAGCAGTATAGAAAGCTGGTTTAATCTGAAGGTGGAGAACTCTCTCAAAGAGTCTCTCGAAGTTGCCCAGAACTATTATTTGGAAGTGAAGAAAAACGCACTGCTTCATGCCAAGGATCTTGGGCAAATTATCACAAGCAAGAAAATGCTGAATAAAAAGAATCAGATATTTTTGCAAAATACAATCGACAAAAGACGCAAAGAGTTTTCTATTGACGGCCTGCAGGTTTTTTCAAAAGATCTCCAACTTCTTGCATTTTCGTCTAATCCGGAAATACTACAGGACATTTCAGATATAGACCGTGAATTGCTTCAGCAGGCAGCAACCGGAAAAGAACAGTCATACACCAAATCTCTTGGAATCGGAGAGGTTGTCCGGGGAATTGCGCCTGTAACTTCTCTGAAAAAGAAAGATGTATCAGCAATTATTGTCGTAACCTACTATGCGCCTATAAGCCTTGTTTCAAAAATGGACAGCATCAGAACAGCCTTCGTCGATTACCGGACACAAAAAATCCAGAAGAACCCTATCAAACTGAGCTATGTTTTGACGTTTTTGATGATCACCCTTCTGATTATCTTTTCTGCAATATGGTTTGGATTTTACCTTGCCAAGGGTATTACCATCCCGATTCAGGAACTGGCCGAGGGCACTCATGCCATTGCTCAAGGGAATCTCGATTTTAAGATTGAGACCAAGGCAGACGATGAAATCGGGATACTGGTCGATTCTTTCAATCAGATGACAGAGGATTTAAGAAAGGGTAAGAGAGATATTGAGAAGGCCAATGAAGACCTGATGAGGACAAATATCGAGCTGGACCAGAGGCGAAGCTACATGGAAATCGTTCTGGAGAATATTGCTACCGGCGTGATTTCAATGGACAAATACGGAAGGATAACAACGATAAATAAATCGGCAGAGCGGATGCTGGAGATTTCTCCCCAGACCGTCTCAGGGGAATATTACAGAGATATCTTCGAGTCCGAACAGTTCGAGACAATCAGGGTTTTAATAAAACGGATGTTCGAAACGAATAAGACGGACATCGAATCCCAGATCAAATTGACAATAGGGGCAAAGACGTTAACATTATTGATCAACATAAGCCTGTTAAATGACAGACAGGGAAAATATCTGGGCATGGTGATTGTTTTTGAAGACCTGACAGAGATGATCAAGGCGCAAAAGGTGTCGGCATGGAAAGAGGTGGCCCAGAGAATTGCTCATGAAATTAAAAATCCGCTGACCCCTATTCAGCTTTCCGCCCAGCGCCTTCGAAAAAAATTTCAGGAGAAATCACCGGATTTTGATGACATATTTGATGGGTGTACAAATACGATTATCAATGAAGTAGGAGGACTGAAGAGGCTTGTCGATGAATTTTCCCGGTTTGCAAGAATGCCGGCATTAGAAATAGCACCGGCAGAACTGAGTGAAATTATTAACGATATCATTCTTCTTTATAAAACATCCCATAAAAATTTGACGATTAATACCTGCTATGATAAAAAAGCGAATACCATTAATATGGATAAAGAACAGATGAGAAGGGTGTTCATCAATCTTGTTGAGAATTCAATAGAGGCAATGAAGGATAATGGTGACCAGATTTCCATAGACATAAAAACATCCACAAATAACGATAACCAGACGTTAACAATAGAATTTTGCGACAAGGGAAAGGGAATCAACATCAAAGACAGGGATAAATTATTTTTACCATATTTTTCAACAAAGAAAGATGGTACGGGATTGGGACTGGCTATTGTGAACAATATTATTTCAGAACATAAAGGAAAGATACGGGTCGAAGATAATATTCCCAGGGGAACCAGGGTAATTATTGACCTTCCATGCTAATAAAAGGTTAAAACAGTGGTCAAAGGACATATTTTAATTGTTGATGACGAAAAGAGCATTTTACAATCCCTGGAAGGGATTTTAAAAGATGAGGGGTATTCTGTGACCACTGCGGAAAATGGCGCAAGGGCCATGGAGATCATAAGGACCGAATCTCTTGACCTGGTTCTTCTCGATATATGGATGCCTGATATGGATGGCATTAAGGCGTTAAAGGCAATCAAAGAATACCGCTCCGATCTTGGTGTCATCATTATGTCCGGTCATGGAACCGTTGAAACCGCGGTAAAAGCCATTAAGCTCGGTGCCATGGACTATATTGAAAAGCCTCTTTCTCTGGATAATGTTCTGAAGAGAGTTGGTCAGGGGATTGAACAGCAGAAGATAGTGAGGGAAGATACCGCTGCAAACAAAAAGATTCTGGAGAAAAGCGAAATTATCGGAAAAAGTGGAGAGATTCAGGAGATAAAAAAAGGAATAGAAAAGGCTTCCAGGGTTTCCGATCCTATTTTAATCATCGGAGAAAAAGGGACGGGGAAAGAGCTGATCGCAAGGATTATTCATAACAAAAGTAAGAGAGGAAAGAGTCCTTTCGTTGAAATGGACTGTTCCAGCCTTCAGGAAGACAGGATACTAGAGAACCTTTTTGGCGGCAGGGAATCGAAAAAAAAGGGGGGGAGAGCAAAAGGGAAGATAGAATCGACTGAAGGAGGGACATTGTTTTTAAATGAGGTGTTCAAACTCAGCATGGAAGCGCAGAACAGGCTTTTAAAATATTTCAATGAAAAAGGAATAGAAAAAAACAAAGAATTTATTTCTCTGGATACAAGAATTGTGGGAACGACAAGTTTTGATATTGAACAGCTGTTAAAAAAAGGTGAGATTCAGTATGATCTCCTTGAGCACTTGAGCAATTTATCCATCTGCCTACCACCGCTGAGGAGCCGCAAAGAAGATATTCCCCTGCTTATCGACTATTTTCTCAGTGAATTTGCTGAGGAGCATGGAAAAAGGAAAAAAGAGATCGATTCTCATGCCCTGGAAAGCCTGACAAATTATCCTTGGCCCGGAAATATTAAAGAACTAAAGAATATTCTGGAGAGAATTATTGAGACAGCATCTCATAAGAGAATAATATTGAAGGATATTCCTGAAAATGTAAGAGGCGGTTCACCTTCGATCCCGATCGACTATGAGGGCCACCCCTCCATGAAAGAAGCTAAAAGAGAATGGGAAAAGGAATTTATCCTGTATCATCTTAAAAAAAATGATTGGGATATTAACAAAACATCCGCTGTTTTGAAAATCGAACAAAAACTGCTTGCTAGAAAAATCGCTTCTTATGGAATATCGATCGCACACTATCAGTCAAAAAACAATGTTTTTCAAAGGACATTAAAGAGGAGTATGGTCCTTTACGGCAAAGGTCTTCATTCGGGATCAAAATCCGGTCTCATTCTTTTGCCGTTACCCCCGAACAGCGGGATTCATTTCGGCAAGGTGACTTCTGACGAATCTATTCCGGCCCATATCAATTATTTTGAATCAGCTGATTACGCTACATCCTTGAAAAAAGGGAATCTGGTTGCCAGGACAATCGAGCATCTTCTGGCAGTGCTTCATATGTATCGAATCAATAACCTCCTTATTAAGATTAATGACGAAGTTCCGATTATGGACGGCTCGGCCAAGGATTTTTGCGAACTGATTGAAGATGCCGGGATTGAGGAACAAAATGAGTTGATTGAAGAGCTTGTTGTGGAGAAGAAGTATTCAATCGGAAATGTTTCCGATGATTCCAAATATATTAGCATCGAGCCTTCCGATAAATTGACCATTGATTATACCATCGATTATCCACCGCCTGTGGGAAAAGATAGGTTTGTTTTTACTTACGAAGACGAAGAATCGTTTAAAGAGAATATTGCTCCGGCAAGAACCTTTGGTTTTTTGAAGGATATTGAAAAATTGGAGCAGATGGGACTGGGGAGCGGAGGCAGGCTGGATAATTTTATCCTGATTGATGATGAGAAAATCGTTAATACAAAACTGAGATTCCCCGATGAATTTGTCAGGCATAAAATTCTCGATATTCTCGGAGATTTTTATCTTCTGGGGAAATTTGTAAGGGGGAAAATCACAGCCCGGATGACAGGACACAAGGAAAACCTCTCTCTTCTTAAAAAAATATATAACGATAAAAATCATAAGGACACAACCCATCTTGAAACATAAACTTACCTATAAATCATCAGGCGTTGATATTTCAGGGGCGAACAAGTTGATTGATAAGGCAAAGCCTTTGATAAAAAAGACTTTTGATAAGAATGTCCTTGGAGGAATCGGGGGGTTTGCCGGGGCGTATAAACTTGGGAATCGATATTCCGACCCGGTCCTGGTATCCTGCACCGACGGTGTCGGAACAAAACTCAAACTGGCTTTCATGATGAACAGGCACCATACCGTGGGAATTGATCTGGTGGCCATGTGCGTGAATGATCTGATCTCTCAGGGAGCCAGACCGTTGTTTTTTCTTGACTATCTGGCTATTGGAAAATTGAGCAGCCGCGTTCTTTTTGAGGTCATCAGGGGCATTGCTGACGGATGCAGGGAATCAAAATGTGCGTTGATAGGAGGGGAAACAGCAGAATTACCCGGATTTTACCAGAAAGGGGAGTATGACCTGGCAGGCTTTACCGTAGGGGTTGTAGAGAGAAAAAAAATTATTGACGGCAGAAGAATCAAGGCTGGAGATCAAATCATCGGGCTTTCATCAAGCGGTCTTCACAGTAACGGTTACTCTCTGGCACGAAAGGTCCTTTTTGAGAGATGCCGCTTCAAGACAACGAAACATATCAAAGCTCTTGGGACAACCGTGGGGAAAGAGCTGCTGAAGCCGACAAAGATTTATACCCGCCTGATCATGAGACTGATAGCAAAATACGATATCAAGGGCATTGCCCATATTACGGGAGGCGGGCTTATTGAGAATATCCCAAGAATTATTCCGAAAGGTTTGCAGGCGACCATAAAGAGGGAGTGGGACATCCCCCCTATCTTTTCATTAATTCAGGAAAAAGGGACGATTGACGATAAAGAAATGTTGAGAACCTTTAATATGGGGATAGGAATGACTTTAATTGTTACTCAAGAACATGTTGAAAAGGTTAGAAAAAGTATAGCCAGAAGCGGTGAGAAAAGTTTTTTAATCGGTGAGATTGTTAAGGCAGAAAGAGGCTATGCTACAGCAAAAATCAAGATCGAGGGAGTGTGATAAGGAAATGGCCAAAAAAATTCGATTAGGTGTCCTTGCATCGGGAAGAGGCTCGAACCTTCAGGCGATCATTGATTCAATAAAAAAAGATGAAATAGACGCAGCAGTTGCCGTCGTCATCAGCGATGTCGAAGATGCTTATGCCCTGAAAAGGGCGGAAGAGAATCAGATTAAAGGTATATATATCAATCCTAAATCTTTCGATTCAAAGAAGGAGTTTGAAGACGAGATTATCAGGAATTTGAATGAGAACGGGGTTGAGCTTGTCTGTCTGGCCGGGTTCATGAGAGTCCTTTCCCCTAATCTTGTAGGGGCATTCAAAGACAGGATCATCAATATTCATCCGTCGCTCCTGCCTTCTTTCCCGGGTTTGCATGTTCAGCAAAAAGCTCTTGAATACGGAGTGAAGTTTTCCGGGTGTACTGTTCATTTTGTTAACGAAGGGGTTGATACCGGCCCGATCATTATTCAGGCCGTTGTGCCTATTTGTGACGCCGACACAGAAGAATCCCTCTCTGAGAGAATATTAAAACAAGAACATAAGATCTATTCCAGGGCAATTCAACTGATTGCTGAGAAAAAAATTACCAAAGAAGGCAGACGGGTTTTTATCAGGGATTTTAAGGAGCAGGACCTCTTCATTATCAATCCGCCTCTCAATTCATGACAAACTGAGGACAATATAAGTGTTTCCATTAAAAGATGATATTCCCAACAGGTCTTTTCCGTTTATTACCATGAGTATTATCATATTGAATCTTGTTATTTTTATTTATCAATTATCTCTTAGGGGAAAAGTGGGAGGCTTGATTCATTCGCTGGGGGTGATACCGTATGAAATAACCCATCATATTGATATTTATCCGACTATCAGCATACCGATCATCCTTACTTTATTTACAGCCATGTTTATTCACGGAGGTTTTTTACATTTCTTGGGAAATATGTTATACTTATGGATATTCGGTGACAATGTTGAAAATTCTATGGGACATCTGAGATTTTTAGCCTTTTATTTGATATGCGGACTGATCGCTTTTTATACCCAGATTTATCTGCATCCTGATTCCAAGATACCGATTATTGGGGCAAGCGGCGCCATATCAGGGGTTTTAGGTGCATATCTCCTTTTATTCCCCTATGCACGCATATCAACTGTGATTATTCTTGGAATTATCATAAAAATAGTGAAGATTCCCGCAATGATTTTTCTGGGATTCTGGATTTTTATACAGTTTCTCTACAGCGCTTCGAGTTCAGCAGGTTTAGGTGTTGGAATAGCATGGTTTTCCCATATCGGGGGATTTATAGCCGGTTTTATGCTGGTTCTTCTTTTTAAAAAGAGCCATGTTAAATTCGGTTTTTTAAAGAGGTAATTTACAATATATTTTAATAGATCAATGAAACGGTTTTTTATTATTTTTTTTGTTATGGTCGTGACTCTAGGAAGCAGCGAATCTTTGTTTTCTCGCTCTTTAGATAGTATATTAGAAAATATTCAGCAAACATATGAGAACACGAAAGATTACAAAGCTGAATTCCGGCAAACCTCTTTCATAAAATCGATTGAAGAGGAGCAACAGTCAAAAGGCAGGGTTTATATGAAAAAACCGGGCCGGATGAGATGGGAGTATTTAGAACCTGAGAAGCAATTGATTGTTTTAGACAGTAAGATCTTGTGGATATATACCCAGGAAACCAACCAGGTTATTAAGAATAACTTTGTGGAGCACTTTGATTCAAAGACCCCTTACCTTTTTCTTTTGGGTATGGGAAAGATCAAGGAAGAGTTTGATGTAACGAGGATGGAAGAAAAAGAGGATTCCGGAAAAAAAATTGTTCTGGAACTGAAACCTAAAGAAGAACAACCCGGCTTAAGAAAGCTTGTTTTAAAGGTTCACCCAAAAAGCTTTCAGGTAGAAGGGACCTCTATTTTTGACGATTTCGGGAATATAACCTCTTTTGATTTTTATGATATTCAGCTGAATTCGACGATTCCGGGTTCCCTGTTCCAGTTTGAGGTTCCAGAGGGGGCTGAGGTTGTCGAACCACCAAATATACAAATAAATAAAGAAATGAGGTAAAGAGATAATGACCATAATTGCTGCTGTTATTGCCCTTGGGGTGCTTATTTTTGTTCACGAATTAGGACATTTTATTGCTGCAAAGAAGTCAGGTGTCGGAGTTGAAAAGTTTTCGCTCGGTTTCGGTCCGAAGATACTGGGGAAAAAGATTGGCGAGACTGAATATCTTATTTCTGCCATCCCTCTTGGAGGTTATGTCAAGATGGTAGGAGAGGACCCCAAAGAAGAATCTGCGGTCAAAGAAAATTCTTTTAATTTTCAACCCTTATGGAAAAAGTTTATCATCGTTTTTGCAGGACCGGCCTTTAATATCTTATTTGCCGTCTTTTTATTTATTCTTATTTATTCATTTACCGGTGTTACGGTTATTTCAAATCAGGTCGGACATGTTGTGCAAGATTACCCTGCTGCCAAGGCAGGACTCATGAAAGGCGATATAATAACCTCTATTGACAATCATAAGATTAAAACATGGTTCGATATTACACAGGCTATTCATAAAAATCCCGCTAAAGACTTGAAATTTAATATTATAAGAGATTCAAAAGAGACGGTCATATTTATTCGGCCTCAGTTGGGGAAGGTGAAAAATGTTTTTCAGGAGGAGATAGAAGTCGGTTTAATCGGCATCGGGCCGGCAGAACCGCTTAAAAAGCACGATCCGTTTTTAATTATTTACTCCGGATTCAAGAAGACCTGGGATATAATTACTCTCACACTTCTTGCCATTGTAAAACTCATCCAGAGAGTTCTTCCCGCCAACACAATTGGGGGTCCGATAATGATCTTTCAGATTGTTGGCGAACAGGTGAAGATCGGTATCTTTAATGAAAATTTATACAGCTTTCTTGCCATTCTCAGTATCAATCTGGGGATTCTTAACCTGCTTCCCATTCCGATCCTTGATGGGGGACATATCATGTTTTTTATTATAGAGGCGATCCGGAGAAAACCTATCAGTATAAGCAAAAAAGAGATAGCACAGCAGGTCGGACTGTTTCTGCTTATTTCTCTGATGTTATTAGCCTTTTATAATGACCTGCTAAGGGTTTTTCGTAAATAGCCTTCTAAAAAATATTCCTTACGGTTCTATGAAGAGAAGAAAAGCACTGACAATTTCCATAGGCAATGTAGAGATCGGGGGGAAAGCCCAGATTGCTGTCCAGTCTATGACAAAGACCGATACAAGGAATGTGCCTCAAACCGTAAGGCAGATCAAAGAACTGCAAAAAATCGGTTGCGAACTTGTAAGGGTTGCTGTTCCGGATAGGGATGCCGCGGAAAAGATTGGAAAGATTAAATCAAAAATCAATATTCCGTTAATAGCGGATATTCATTTCGATTACAGACTGGCCCTTATTGCCATAAAAGAGGGTGCCGATGCATTAAGACTTAATCCCGGAAATATAGGCGGAAGGAAAAAGGTCGCAGAGGTTGTTAAAGCGGCAAAAGAGAAAAATATCCCGATACGTATCGGTGTTAATGCCGGCTCTCTCGAAAAGGAGTTTGTAAAAAAATACCCTGACAATCTGGCAAAGGCTATGGTTTCCAGTGCTCTCAGGCATGTCTCGCTTTTTGAAGATCTCGATTTTCGATTGATAAAGATATCTCTCAAGGCTTCCGATGTTCCGCTAACGTTAAAGGCATATCGAATGATTGCTGAAAAGATCGATTATCCTTTGCATTTGGGAGTAACCGAAGCAGGCACGGTTTTTAGCGGAACCATTAAATCGGTTCTTGGCATTGGTATTCTTCTTTCCGAGGGGATAGGGGATACGATAAGGGTATCTTTAACTGGAAATCCGAGAGAAGAGGTGAAAGTTGGCTATAAGATACTTAATGACCTGGAAATAAGAAGAAGAGGGGTTGAAATAATCTCGTGTCCGACCTGCGGCAGATGTGAGATCAACCTTATGTCTCTGGCAGTAAGGGTCGAGAAGGAATTGAGCCATATTTTAAAGCCGATTAAGGTTGCGATAATGGGTTGTGCTGTTAATGGTCCCGGAGAGGCAAGAAATGCAGATGTCGGTATCGCAGGCGGAAAAGGCAAGGGAATACTGTTTCGAAAAGGAAAGACAATACGTAAAGTCAAAGAAGATGAAATGCACAGTGCCCTTATAAAAGAGATAGAAAAAATGGTTGCAAACCGTTAATTTTTTTACTTGCTATCTTTTTTATATATATGCTAATATAATATGTTTTCTAAAACTCTTACTGAAGAGTGGGTCTAAAGCCCACTTTTTTAGTTTTAACAAAAGGTTTTTGAATAGGTATGATGGACACGGAGAACCTGATTCATAAAATAGAAGAGATTATTAAGCCGGTCATAGAGTCAGAAGGACTTGAATTATTTGACCTTAAATTATTAGAAGGGGGGAACCAGTCTTTTCTTAGGATTTTTATTGACAAAGACGGGGGAGTAACCCTGGATGATTGCCAGAATGTCAGTACGCAGGTTGGGGCAATTTTAGATGTTGAGGACATTATCGATTGCCATTATATCCTGGAAGTTTCTTCTCCGGGTCTGGAGAGACCCCTCAAAAAGGAGGAGGATTTTGTAAAGTACACAGGGGAAACAATCCGGTTATCGCTTTTTAGTCCGTTAAACGACAAAAAGAAATTTACTGGAAAAATAATTGATTTTAAAAGTAATACATTAACGCTTGAACTCAAAAAAGACGGGAAGATTAATATTCCTTATGATATGATAAAAAACGCCAAACTGGAAATAGAACTTTAGGGACGATTTATGAACGGCATTGATTTACTACATGTTATTGAGCAAATAGGAAGAGAAAAAGGAATTGACAGAGAAGTATTAATTGAAGCTGTCAAGTCTGCTATTGTTTGTGCGTCCAAAAAACGCCTGGGCCAAAAAGCGGACAATTTTCAAGCTGATTTTGATAATGAAACAGGGCAAATCAAACTTTTTGTCAGTAAAAACGTTGTGACAGATTTGGTGGATGCCGATAATGAAATACTCTTGGAAGATGCGGTAAAGATCGATCCTGATGCTAGCGTGGAGTCCCAAGTCGACGTTACTATTGAAATCCAGGATTTTGGAAGAATTGCTGCACAGACCGCAAAGCAGATTATTGTTCAAAAAGTGAGAGAGGCTGAAAGAGAGCTGGTTTTTAATGAGTTTAACGGACGCCAGGGTGAGCTGACCAGCGGGATTTTTCAAAGGGAAGAAAAGGGAAATATTATTGTTGACCTCGGTAAGACTGAGGCGATTTTACCAAAAAGAGAACAGAGCTTTCGGGAATCCTTTAGAAGGGGCGAAAGGATAAGAGCATATATAGTCGAAGTGAAAAGGACGATTAAAGGCCCTCAAATCATTTTATCACGGACGCATCCCGGTTTTTTGATAAAGCTGTTTGAGATGGAGGTCCCTGAAGTAGAAGAGGGGATTATCGAGATAAAAGAAGCCGCACGAGAATCGACTGGCAGGTCGAAAATAGCGGTAGTTTCCAATGATAAGGATGTCGATCCTGTGGGAGCCTGTGTTGGGATAAGAGGTTCAAGAGTCCAGTCAATTGTTCAGGAGCTTAGGGGAGAAAAGATTGATATTGTTGAGTGGTCGGAAGACCCTGAAAAGTTTGCCAGAAATGCACTGAGCCCCGCTAAGGTTTCTGGGATAATCGCAGACAAAGAGAACAGGTCGATGATAGTGATTGTTGATGATGATCAGCTTTCTCTTTCTATAGGCAAAAAGGGTCAGAACGTAAGGCTTGCAGCCCGGTTAACCCACTGGAAGATAGATATTAAAAGCCAGGGCCAGTATGACAGTGAGAAAGAAGGTGCAGGGGAGGCGGTTGCAACAGATGATACAGTTGAAACAGCATCTCTGGAACAACTTTCCCAGCTTTTGAGCGAAAAAAAGATAGCAGCACTCATCGAGAGCGGGTTTAAAACAATCGATGATATCAAAGAAGCAAATATAGAGGCGATCAAGGCGGTTAAAGGATTTGGAGAAAAGACTGCCGAAAAAATAAAGAAAGAAGCAGAAAACTACGTTCAAGAAGACATTAATGATAATGATGAGGAGGAGGAAATTTCTTAATCTTTAATTTATGAAAGCAAATCCTCAAAGAACCTGTATGGGGTGCAGAAAAACCAAAGACAAATCGGAGTTGATCAGGATTGTTAAAACCCCATTGAACAGTATTGAAATCGATTTGAATATGAAGCTTCCGGGCAGAGGCGTTTATATCTGTCCTGAAAAGGATTGTGTTAAGAAGACCCTGCAGAAGAAAGTGCTGAGCAGTGCCTTTAAAGAAGAGATCGATACCCCTGAGGTGAACGAGTTCTTTGAAAGGCTGAAAAAAAGACTGGAAGATAAAATAGTATCCCTTATCGGAATCAGCTATAAATCCGGCAGGGTGAGCTCGGGAAGAACACAAGTCAAAGAGGAGATGATAAAAAACAATATCTGCCTGATTATTTTCACCGAAGATGCCTCAACGGATCTATCGGATAAAATAATAAAATATTGTGACCAGAAGAAGATCAGATATTACTGGTTTTCTTTAAAACAGAATGTCAGCAAAGCCCTTGCAGGGAAAGAGAGGGCTGTTTTAGGAATTAAGGATATGAGGCTTGCAAAAACCATAGAGAAAAATATAGAGACCTTAAATAATATAACGGTAGCCTAGAACGCAAAAGGATGGTTTATGGGTAATATCAGAGTTCACGAATTGGCCAAGAAACTAAAGAAAGACAGCAAGCAGCTTGTCGAAGAACTGATTAAAGAAGGAATAGATGTCAAGAACCATATGAGCAGTCTTGATGAGGAGACATACGCTCTGGTCCTTGAGATTTTTCCAGAGGCAAAACCCGCAAAAACTGAAAAGAAGAAAAAAGAAGCAGAAAAAAAAGAGACAGAGAAGAAAGATGAAACAGCAAAAACAAAAGAGGTAAAGAAGAAAAAAGAAACAGTCAAGCCGAAAGAAGAGAAAGAGAAAGACAAGGCAGCTAAGCCTAAAGAAGAAAAAAAGAAAGAAGTAGAAAAGAAAGATAAGGCAGTTAAGCCTAAAGAAGAAAAAAAGAAAGAAGATGTTCCCTCAAAAGAAGAAGATGTAGAGACAGAACTGGCGGAGTTGATAGCGGAAGAAGAGGGGTTAAAAAAGGTTCAACTGAGTGAGGCCATTACCGTAAAGGAGATGGCAGAAAAACTGGACGTACAGCCAAAAGAAGTTATCACAAAGCTGATTCAGATGGGAATCATGTCTACCATCAATCAGGTTATTGACATGGAAGCTGTTAAAACAATTGTCCGGAGTTTTGGATTTGAAGCAGAGATATATTCTATAGAGAATGAAGAGGCTTTCGTAGAGGAGAAGGAAGATTCCTCAAAACTGATTCACAGACCCCCGGTGGTTACGGTTATGGGACATGTGGATCATGGAAAAACCCTTTTGCTCGATGTGATAAGGAAGACCAATGTTATTGATAAAGAGGCCGGAGGAATTACTCAGCATATAGGAGCTTATAAGGTCGGGATCGATAAGGGGAAAATTGTATTTCTGGACACGCCCGGTCACGAAGCCTTTACTTCGATGAGAGCCAGAGGGGCGCAGGTAACCGATATCGTGATTCTCGTTGTGGCGGCTGACGACGGCGTTATGCCTCAGACAGAAGAGGCGATTGCCCATGCCGAATCCGCAGGTGTTCCGATTATCGTTGCGATCAATAAAATTGATAAACCGAATGCCAATATCGATAAGGTGAAGCAGGACTTAATGAAATTTAAACTGGTTTCAGAGGACTGGGGCGGCCAGACGATTTTTGTTGAAACCTCTGCAAAAAAGATGACAGGGATTGAAAGCCTTTTGGAGATGATTCTTTTGCAGGCAGAGATGATGGAATTAAAAGCTAATCCTGACAAGCCGGCCAAAGGCATCATCATCGAATCGAAGCTCGATAAAGGACGGGGCCCGGTAGCGACGGTGCTGATTCAGGACGGAACTCTCGAGAACGGCCAGTCTTTTATAGCAGGGCTTTACTCCGGAAAAGTAAGGGCTATTATCAGCGACAGAGGGAAAAAATTGAAAAAAGCAGGTCCGTCAACACCTGTAGAGGTTCTCGGTTTTACAGGGATTCCTATGGCAGGGGATTCTTTTATGGTTGTTTCTGACGACAGAAAGGCAAGGCAGGTAGCCATGCTGAGACAGGCAAAACAGCGCGAGGAGGGGCTGGTTAAAACGTCCAAAGTCACCTTGGATGATCTTTTCATCCAGATGCAGCAGGGAGATGTGAAGGTCCTCAATATTCTGATTAAAGGGGATACTCAGGGATCGGTTCAGGCTCTTAAGGACTCGCTTGAGAAATTGAGTTCGGAAGAAATTCTTCTCAAGGTCGTGCATGGTGCTGTCGGTGGAATTAAGGAGACAGACGTCATGCTGGCAACGGCAACAAATGCTATTATTATCGGATTTAATGTCAGGCCGAGCCCAAAGGCCCTAGAAATAATAGAAAAAGAAAAAATTGATATCAGGCTCTATACCGTGATCTATGATGCCATTAATGACCTGAAAGCAGCGATGAAGGGAATGCTGGAGCCGAAATTTAAAGAAAAGATTCTCGGAAGCGCGGAAGTAAGAGAAATCTTTACCATTCCGAAGATCGGTGTCGTAGCAGGCTGTTATGTTACCGAGGGAACGGTCAAGAGAGGTTCTGAAACGAGGCTTTTAAGAGACAGTGTTGTTATCTATCAAGGAAAGATTGACTCTCTAAGACGCTTTAAGGAGGATGTAAAAGAGGCTCAGGTCGGATATGAGTGCGGTATTAGTCTGGAGAATTTTCAAGATATAAAGCAGGGAGATATTATTGAGCCTTTTTACCTTGAAAAGATAGAAGAATAAAGAGTTTTTTCAAGAAAATGGTTATTGGTATTTGTACTGTAGAGTTACATCTGCCGGGAAATTGCTCTCTTAAGGGAAAAAGACGGGTTGTAAAAAGCATTATTACAAGAGTAAAAAATAAATTTAACGTTTCTGCTGCTGAGATTGGCGATAACGATAAATGGCAAAAAATAAAGCTGGGTTTTTCTGTGGTAAGCAATGACAACAAACTGATTGACAGTACCCTGAACAACCTGGTCAACTTTATTGAAAATCTTTGCCTGGCAGAATTAATCGATTATGATATACAAATTTTGTAATTAAAATGCCGCAGCCAAAAAGAATTGATAGGGTCGGAGAATTACTTTTAAAGGAAATTTCCGATATTTTGTTGCGAGAGATTAAAGATCCGAGAATCGGATTTACTACTCTTATCAAGGTGGAAGTTACCAAAGACCTTCGCCATGCAAAGGTTTTTGTGAGTATTATGGGAGAGAAGACAGACAAAACAAAAGCTTTGGAAGGGCTGGACAGTGCTGCCGGATATATCCGGGGAGAACTGGGAAGACGGTTAAGGCTGAGATATATACCGGAATTGACCTTCAAGATCGATAACTCCATTGAATATGCAGCCCATATTGCAAAGGTTCTGAACGATATAAAAAAAGAGGGTTAAATCAGGGCAAATGAATGGTATAATAAACTTGAATAAACCTAAAGGGCCAACATCGTGCAGGGTTGTTAATGATCTTAAGCACATTTTAAATGTTAAAAAAATAGGTCATATCGGAACCCTGGACCCCGAAGTGACAGGATTGCTCCCTTTATGTGTTGGTAAAGCTACAAAAATAGTTGAATTAATCTCTAATTTTGAGAAAATATATGTCGGCGTGATGAAGCTGGGTATCAAAACCGATACGCAGGATGCTTCGGGCAAGGTCTTATCAGTATGTTCCGATACGGATGTTTCGGATGAGGAGTTAAGGAATGTCCTTGACGATTTCAAGGGCGAAATTGATCAAACACCGCCGATGTTTTCTGCTGCCAAGTATAAAGGACAGAGGCTTTATAAGTTGGCGAGAATGGGTTTACACGTTGATGTAGCCCCTAAAAAGGTTCATATATACTCGCTTGAAATGCTGGACAGAAAAGACGAATTAATACGATTAAAGATTAAGTGCTCAAAGGGAACATATATCAGAACTCTTTTTAATGATATCGGGGATAAGCTTGGATGCGGTGCCCATATGATAGAGCTTGAAAGAACCAAGATAGGGGGCTTTGATATTTCAGATTCAATAACCCTTTCAAAGATTAAAGAATTAAAAGAATCGAACAGGCTCGGTGATGCAGTTATTCCCATTGATGATGTGCTGAACTTTATGCCTGTGATTTATATGGAAGAAGGAGAAGAAAAAGCAGTGCTGAACGGAAACACGATATGGAAGGACAGCATTAAAGACATATCAAAGGATTTTATGCCGGAAGATATTGTTCTTATTAAAAACTATAAGGGTGAGCTGCTGGCGTTAGGCAAAGCAGTCGTTTCCAAAAAGGAAATATCAAGTTTAAATGACGGCGATCCTGTATTTAAGCCGAAAAAAATTTTAGTTTAGATAACAATTAGGGAAGAGGAGGTTGGATTTATGGTTGTAACAAATTTTGACAAGAAAACGGTTATCGACGAATATCAAACACATGAAAAAGATACCGGTTCTCCAGATGTGCAAATAGCCATTATCAGCAAAAGGATCACTTATCTTACAGAGCACTTCAAAGAGCATAAAAAAGACCATCATTCAAGAAGAGGGTTGTTAAAGCTCGTTGGTAAAAGAAGAAAACTATTGGATTATCTGAAGGAGAAAGACAACAAGAAATACCTGGAAATAATAAAAAAGCTGGGCATCAGAAGGTGAAAAAGTTTAGAGTTTTGGTTTCTTTCTTGACTTTAATTTTGATTTAAAATCAATAATTTACTAAGGCTTTCAAATAAACTACTTTTATATTATGCATTGCGAGACAAGGAGAGCAGCAGACGTTATTAAGGCGTTTGAAATTTAAGAAAACAAATCTTTAAAAGTTGGAGAATCTAATATATGTCACATAAAGTTAGTATGGACTTAAGAGGTAAAACCCTCTCTATTGAAACAGGAGAGATGGCCAAACAGGCAGATGGTGCTGTTCTGGTCAGCTACGGTGAAACAGTAGTGCTGGTAACGGCTGTTGCATCTAAAGATACAAGAAAAGACTGTGACTTTTTACCGTTGACCGTTGATTACCGTGAAAAAGCCTATGCTGCCGGGAAGATCCCGGGAGGTTTTTTTAAGAGAGAGGGGAGGCCGGGCGAAAAGGAGGTCCTGACCTCGAGATTAATGGATCGTCCCATAAGGCCTCTTTTTCCAGATGGTTATTCTCATGAAACTCAGGTCATAAGCCTTGTTTTATCTGTGGATCAGGAGAACGATCCTGACATACTGGCCCTTATCGGGGCTTCAGCTTCCTTGACGATTTCAAAAATCCCATTTCAGGGGCCTATCGGAGCAGTCAGGGTTGGGCTGATCGATGACGAATTTATTATTAATCCGACCGGTGAGGAACTTGAAAAGAGCAGGATCAACCTTATTGTTGCAGGAACAGCAGACGCGGTCGTGATGGTTGAAGGCGGCGGTAAGGAAGTGCCAGAAGAGGTCTTTTTGGATGCGATATTTTACGGTCATGAGACTATTAAAGAAATTGTTCAACTGCAAAACGAGATGGCTGAAAAGATTGATATAGAGAAAAAAATGCAGGTGGAGGTGCCTCAGATCGATGCGGAATTTAAACAGAAGATCGAGGACGAGATTGTTGACAAGTTAAAAGACTCCCTGGTATGGCCGACGAAAAAAGAGCATTATGAGAAAAGCGATGAAATACGTGACAACCTTATCGATTCATACGGGGAAGAAGATGAAGAAAAAATAAAGGATATCAAAAGTATTTTTGAAGAGACCGAAAAAAAAGAAATACGCAACCTGATTATAAATAAGAAAATTCGGCCGGATGGAAGAGGGACCAAAGACATTCGTTCGATTACATCACGAATCGGTGTGCTTCCAAGAACGCACGGATCTGCTTTATTTACAAGAGGTGAAACACAGGCACTGGTTATCGCAACGCTCGGAACCTCTATTGACGCGCAGAGACTGGATAACCTTGAAGGGAAATCCTCTAAATCATTTATGCTTCATTATAATTTTCCTCCGTTTAGCGTGGGCGAAGCCAGTTTTCTCAGAGGTCCCGGAAGAAGAGAGATAGGACACGGGGCGCTAGCTGAGCGGGCCATCTCTGCGGTTTTGCCAGAGAATGATGAATTCCCTTATACGATAAGACTGGTATCCGATGTACTGGAGTCGAACGGTTCGTCTTCTATGGCAACTGTCTGCGGATGCAGCCTTTCTCTGATGGACGCCGGCATTCCGATAAAGTCTGCTGTGGCAGGAATAGCCATGGGTCTTATCAAAGATGAAGAGGTTGCTATTCTTTCAGATATATCAGGGACAGAAGATCATATCGGGGACATGGATTTCAAAGTGGCGGGAACTGAAGACGGAATTACTGCAATACAGATGGATATTAAGATAAAAGGCGTGAGTAAAGAAATCATGAAGACAGCACTGGAGCAGGCCAGGGAAGGGCGGCTATATATTTTGGAGAAGATGAAAGAGGTCATTCAGTCTCCTAAAGAAGAGATGTCTCATTACGCGCCAAAAATTGTTACTCTTAAGATCAAAACTGACAAGATCAGAGACCTGATAGGCCCGGGAGGCAAGATGATTAGAAGTATTATCGAGAAAACAGGGGCCAATATTGAAGTTGATGACTCGGGCAGTGTGTCGATAAGCTCACCGGACAGCGCCTCTTTAGAGGACGCGATAAAGATGGTAGAAGACATTACAAAAGAACCTGTGGTCGGAGAGATATACATGGGGAAAGTTAAGAAAATAATGGATTTCGGCGCTTTTGTAGAAATCTTTCCCGGAACTGAGGGGCTTGTTCATATATCTCAGATATCGGAAGAGCACGTTAAAAACGTATCTGACGTTCTCAAGGAGGGGGATGAATTTCTTGTAAAAGTTCTTGAAATAGACAGACAGGGGAAAATAAGGCTGAGCCGGAAGGAAGCGTTAAGGGAACAATCTTCTAATGAGAAATAATAATAATAAAAGATTTTAAACATGGCAAATACTTCCATTCCTAAGGTTTTGATTATAGAAGATGACCCTTTGGTGTTGAAAGGGTTTGAAACAATACTCAAACAGGATGGATATGATATCCAAACGTCTGATAACGGTAAAAAAGCATTAGAATTAATAGAGAAAGAAAACTTTGATATTGTTCTGACCGACCTTAATATGGATGATATCAGCGGGATAGATGTTCTGAAGAATGTTAAAAAAGTATCGCCGGATATTCCCGTAATCGTCATTACCGGTTATGAGTCGATGGACACTGCTATTACTGCCCTCAGAGCCGGTGCCTATGATTACCTGATAAAACCGTGCCAGGAGATCGATCTCAAGACAACCATCAAAAGAGGTCTTGAAAAAAGGATGCTAGAAAAAGAGCTCCTTGTCCTGGCAACAACCGATCCTCTCACAAAACTGTATAACAGGAATTACTTCCTGTCACGCTTTGAAGAAGAATTCAGAAAATCTGTACGGTATAAGATCAGCATTTCCTGCATCCTTCTCGATATCGATCATTTTAAGAAAATAAATGATACCTACGGCCATCAGGTAGGTGATAAAATTCTGGTGGGGCTTAGTGAAATTTTACAAATCAATTCAAGAAACATCGATATTATAGGGAGATACGGAGGAGAAGAATTCATTATTATCTTGCCGCAGGTTGATGATCAGTCATCATACCAATTATGTGAGAGACTGCGAAATATTGTAAAAGAGCATGTTTTTGACGTACAAGAAGATCATGAAATAAAAATCGCGATCAGTCTTGGCATATCCACGTTCCCAAAAAATAAAGTGAATGATTATAAGGAGCTTATACGGTTGGCCGATGATGCGCTCTATGAGGCAAAAAGAACAGGAAGAGACAAGACTGTTATCAATACTGAAAATACTGAACTGAATCACAATGAACAGTGAATATATTCTCCAGAACCTGGAAAAAATAGCTGAGATGATAAATATAAAAATTCAGTACGATGAATTTAAAAAGGACGATTTTAAAACAAAAAGCAGCCTTTGCACAGTTAAAGGAGATAATATTATAATTATTGATAAATCATTAAAAATAAAAGATAAAATAGAAATTATTATTCAAGGACTGGGCCAGTATGATCTTGAAAATGTATATATGCCTCCGAAGATTAGAGAGCTTTTTACCGGTATAAAAAAGGGGGAGGGGTAGTCATGGAAGATGATTGTATTTTTTGCAAGATTATTAAAGGCGATATTCCATCCGAAAAGATTTACGAAGATAGTGAACTGATTGTTATCGAAGACGTTAATCCGCAGGCCCCTGTTCATTTATTGGCCATTCCCAAAGAGCATATCCCCACAATTTTACAGTTAAAAGAAAAACATAAAGAACTGATCGGTTCAATACACCTTGTAGCTAATAAAATTGCTAAAGATAAAAAGATAGATGAAGAAGGTTTCAGGGTGGTGGTAAATTGTAATCGGGGTGCAGGCCAGACAGTCTTCCATATACATTTTCATATTCTCGGCGGGAGAGAGATGAGATGGCCTCCCGGGTAATATCTAGAAGTTAACATAATATATATTATCGGAAGCAATGTTTGGGTTCGGTTTGATTCTGATCTAATTGGATGTTGAGAGTTCGCTTATCTTATCATTAAGGATTGTCTTCCAGGGGTTTTCCGGAAATTTCTCATTAACCATCCTGTATTTTTCTACTGCTGAATGGTTATCTTTTAACCCTTCATAGCATCTTCCCATTGCAATGAACGCCTGAACAGTGTGTGCGCTGTTCTTTTTTTCCGTGACTTTCTGAAAAAAAGACAGGGACTTTTGGAAATCCCCAAGATTTTCATAGGAATAAGCCATACCTATTGATGCCAGATCATACAGGTTGCTTTCTTTGTCAACATATTTTAAAAGGCCGGCATATGTATTAATTGCCTTTTGATACTGCTCGATTTTAAAGTAAATATTCCCGAGATACAGCCTTGTGATAAGCCCCCCTTTTGTTTTCGGGTCTTTTTTTATATTATCGAGAAAGGCGTTTTCCACAACAGGCCAGCTTTTTTGATCGTAATTTTTGTATAATTTATATGCGTTATACTCGTTGATATAAGATCTTTTAGTAATCGTTTTCTTGTAAGCAGTCAGACTGATAAACAGAAGAATGGCGATAACGAGGATTACAGAACAGGAAATGACTAGAGTCGTATTCTTTTTAATAAAATCGGTTATCTGATCTATCATGATTTGAAATTAACTCCCTTTTGATTAAAAAATGATTAGTGGTACCCCCGAGAGGAATCGAACCTCCGGCACAGGGATTAGGAATCCCTTGCTCTATCCTACTGAGCTACGGGGGCACATTTCATTAGTATTGTATTAGTGAGAAAGCCTTATAATCCGAAAGCTTATCCCTTCCATTTAAAAAAGTCAACTCAATTAAAAACGCTATTTCAACGATATCGGCTTTTAATTTGCCTACCAGTTCGGCAGTGGCCTTTACAGTTCCGCCTGTTGCCAGAAGATCGTCAGCGATTAAAACCTTTTGTCCCGGCTTGATCGCATCCTGATGGATTTCAAGCTGGTCTTCTCCATATTCCAGCTCATAGGTCATGCTGTAGGTTTTATAGGGGAGCTTGCCTGGTTTGCGAACAGGGATGAATCCGGCATTTAATTTATATGCAAGCGCAGCCCCGAAAATAAACCCTCTGGCCTCAATGCCGACGACCTTATCAATCTTTTTCCCCCTGTATCGATCTGCCAAAATATCGATCGAGGCATTAAAGGTCTCAGGATTGTTTAATAATGGGGTAATATCTTTAAAAACAATACCTTTTTTGGGGAAATCGGGTATATCCCTTATGATACTTTTAAGATTTTCTAATGATGCCACGTCACATCTCCTTTCCTATGGTAAGTAGTAAAGCGGATTTTTCGGTATCCTGTTTTTCCTGATTTCAAGATGCAGAATCGGTTTATTTGAATTTTTCGGTATTCCGGCCCTCGCTATGCGCTGACCTTGACTAACATATTGATTCATTTGAACTAGGTTCTCATTATTGTTGGCGTAGAGGCTTACGAAGCCACCAGTGTGCTTGATAATAATCATTTTGCCGTATCCGTCAGGCCCCCTTTCACTGAAAATCACCCTTCCTGAAGCAATAGCAATGATATCACTCCCCTCTTCTGTTCTAATATCGATTCCATTGTTCTTCTTTAGCAGTTTCTTCCCGAAACGTGAAACGACCTCTCCTTTTACAGGCCAGATAAAGTCTTCGATTTTTGAGGTGTGGACACTTTTGGGAGGGGCACTACTGCTTGCTCTGGGAATGAAGAGTTTCTGGCCGACAGCCAGTTTTTTAGGGTTGTAAATCCGGTTAGCTTTTGCAATATCTTCTATGTCAACATGATAATGGTTGGATATCCTCCAGAGGGTATCCCCCTTTTTCACAATATGATAAACACCTCTTTTTTTAACAGGATATGTATATCTTCTTGATAAATCCCTTGAACAACCGATTGTGTTTAAAATAATGAAAATAATAGTGAGAAGATAGAACCCTTTTGCAGTTCTCCAAATCATTTTATTCCTGCGAGGTTAAAGGCTTGTTCAACAGCATTTTCAGGTCCGTCAGATACGATAATCTCGTCGAGCCATTTCCATGTATTGATTCCGATGACCGGCTTTCCGATTTTTAGGGCAATAGATATTTCAGATAGTGTTCCGTATTCTCCATCAATGGCGATAAGTGCCTCAGAGCTTCGAACGACGAGAACGTTTCTTGCATGGTCCAGGCCGGTTACGATAGGGATGTCAATATACATGTTAGCATCAGAGGCATTCAATCCGGGCAGGATGCCGACCGTCAATCCCCCTCCTTCTTTTGCTCCTTTAGAAGCCCCTTCCATAACACCGCCGAGTCCGCCTGTAATCAAAACCCCTCCCCTTCTGGCGATTTCTTTTCCGACTGCCTCAGCAATCGTATACGTTCCCGAATCGCATTGGGATGCGCCGATTACACCGATATTCATTGTATCTATTTAAAAAGATTTGGATTATATGGTCGGGACGAGAGGATTTGAACCTCCGACCCCCTGCTCCCGAAGCAGGTGCGCTAAACCAGACTGCGCTACGCCCCGACATTTTATTCTGATTTCCAGGCGTGATTTCCAATCAGTTTCACGAAAACACAACCGCTGAGATTGGACGTTTTTACGCCTTTATCGTTTTTAACGATCTTTATGAGATTTTGCGAAAAAGAACCCCCAACAGGGATAAGCATTTTTCCGCCGATCTTAAGCTGCTCAATAAGGCCTTCCGGAATACTCGGCGAAGCGGCCGTTACAATAACGGCATCAAAAGGCGCTTCTTCTTTCCAGCCGTAAGTTCCATCAAAAACCTTTAAAACCGTATTATGATATTTCAACTTGTCTAGTATTTTTCTTGCGTTAGAAGAAAGTGTCTTTATCCTTTCTATAGAATACACCTTTGCGCATAATTCCGCAAGTATTGCTGTCTGGTAACCCGAGCCGGTCCCTATTTCAAGAACCTTTTCTTCTCCTTCAAGTTCAAGGGCTTCGGTCATCAAAGCCACAATATAGGGTTGTGAAATCGTCTGTTTTTCACCGATAGGAAGAGGATAGTCCCCATAGCTCCTTTCCCTCAGGGCCGGCTCGACAAAAAGATGTCTCGGAATCTTTGCCAGCGCTTCACAAACCCTTGCATCTTTAATTCCCCTGTCCAAAAGCTGTTCTCTCACCATCTTTTGTCTTGCAGATGTAAAATCCATTGAGTTAATGTCTCTTTGAAAAATTATGTCATGACAGGTGTAATTCCCAATTGTCTAATAATTCTGAATACGCTTTATGATTTGTCATGTCAAGATGGAGAGGGGTTATGGAAATTTCATCATTTTGAATCGCCTGATAATCCGTTCCTTCTTCAATAATCCACTGAATATGATTGCCCCCTATCCAGTAGTAATTCTTCTTTCTCGGGTCGACCTTCTCGATGATAGTATCGTTGTAAATCCTTTTCCCCTGTTTCGTTATTTTTACTCCTTTTATTTCATCAAGGGGTTTGTTGGGAACATTGACATTCAGGAGAGTATCATCCGGCAACCCCTGTTTATAAATATATTGTGTCAGTCTCAGAGTAAATTGAGAGGCTGTGTTGAAAAGAAAATCGTTTTCGGAAACCAGAGAGACAGCGATTGATGGAATACCGAAGATGGTTCCTTCCATTGCGGCAGAAACGGTTCCTGAGTATGTAACATCATTTCCCAGGTTTCCCCCTTTATTAATGCCGGAAACAATAACATCCGGCTTTTCCCCTTTAAGTATATGATTGAGTCCCATGTTGATGCAATCTGCCGGTGTTCCGTTTACAGAGAACCAGCCTTCGCTTATCTTTTCAAGCCTTAATGGGGTGTCGAGAGTCAGTGAATGACCGACAGCACTTCTCTCTCTATCCGGGGCGATGACGATGACTTTGCCGAGCGTGCTTAATGAATCATAAAGAGATTTCAATCCTTCGGAGTTAACGCCGTCGTCGTTTGAAATAAGTATTTTCAAAACTTATTCCTCAATAGATAAAAAGCCTACCGATGGCAGACTTTCTTAGAAGCTTGATAATAAAATTAAAATTGGTCGGGGCGAGAGGATTTGAACCTCCGACCCCCTGAACCCCATTCAGGTGCGCTACCCAGGCTGCGCTACGCCCCGACCTGATCGATATTTTATTTATCTTTATTTAGTTTATGTGATAACGACTGCAAATCGTTCTTTATGTCGCACAGCAGTTTTTTATAAATTTCTTCTTCGCTTAAATTCAGGCTCATCTGGGGGGCTGTTTGTTTAAGATCGCTTAATATCTTTTTTTTCGCTCCGGCAATCGAATAACGCTCATCATAGAGGAGCTTCTTGATTTCGAGTATTCTCTCCAGCTCTTTTTTAGTGTATACCCTCTGTCCAACCCTGTTTTTTTTAGGGCGGATAATTGAGAACTCAGACTCCCAGTATCTCAGGACATATGGTTTAATTCCTGTGATTTTTGATACTTCTCCAATTTTGAAGAATATTTTATCGGGAATATCGACCATATTTATTCTATTTTTTTAAAGGATAACAATTTTATTTTGAACGGTTAACCTTGTCTTTTAATATCTGGCTTGCTTTGAAGCTTAAAACCCTTCTTGAAGAAATCATGATTTCTTCCCCGGTTTTAGGGTTTCTGCCGATTCTCTGGTTTTTGCTGTTCACGTTGAATGTTCCGAATCGGGAGATTTTAATCCCCTCTCCTTTCATCAGGGTTTCTTTTATTGTTTCAAATACGATATCAACAGCCTCTTCTGCTTCGTTTCGTGAAAAACCAATCCTTTTGTAGACAGAATTTATTATATCGGTTTTTATCATTTTATTCTACTCTTCCTCCTTTTTGTCTCCTTTTTCCTTGATAATAGCTTCAGCAATATGAGCTGGCACCTCTTCGTAATGGGAAAATTCCATTGTAAAGGCCCCTCTTCCGGCTGTGAGAGATGTCAAAATCGATGAATAACTGAGTATTTCGGCCATCGGCACCTTGGCTTTTATTTCCTGGTTCTTATTCATAGGGTCGACACCCAGGATTTTACCTCTCCTTGAATTCAGGTCTCCTATCACGTCTCCCATAACCTCTTCAGGGGCAACGACCTCCATGTTCATGATCGGCTCAAGAAGTATAGGAGTGGCCTCCAGAATACCCTTTTTCAGGGCCATTGAACCGGCTATCTTAAAGGCCATTTCAGACGAGTCAACATTGTGGAATGAACCGTCAAACAGGGTCACCTTGATATCAACGACAGGATGTCCGGCAATAGGGCCTGACAGCATCGATTCGACAACACCCTTTTCAACAGCGGGGATATATTGTTTCGGAATCACTCCGCCGACGATTTTATCAACAAATTCAAAACCTTTCCCCTTTGGAAGAGGTTGCATTTCAATCCAGCAGTCACCGTATTGGCCTCTTCCTCCGGATTGTTTTTTGTATTTTCCCTGAATCTTGGTCGACTTCTTGATCGTTTCTTTATAGGGAACCTTAGGGGTCTTGATATCAACTTCAACGCCGAATTTTTCCTTAAGCCGGCCGACAATAACTTCCAGATGAACCTGTCCCATACCTGAAATCATCAGTTCGTTTGTCTCGGGATCCCTTCCCACTTTTAATGTAGGGTCTTCCTCTTTCAGTTTTGAAAGTGACGTGCTTACTTTTTCCTCATCCCCTTTAGTTTTAGGGACGATCGCAAATGAGATGACCGAATCAGGGAATGTTATCGGTTCAAAAACAATGGGGCTTTTTTCATCCGAGAACGTATCGCCGGTATTGGTAGATTTCAACTTTGAGACCGCAGCAAAATCGCCAGTGGTTAATGAAGTGACAGGGTTAAGATTTTTACCCATGATAGCCGAAATCTGTCCCAGTCTCTCTTTTACATTTTGAGTCGAATTGAGAACCGTGGAATCCGGACTCAGCTTCCCAGAATAAACGCGGAAGAAATTCAGCTTCCCGGCATAGGGATCTGTAATCGTCTTAAAAATAAGAGCAGAAAAAGGTTCTGATTCCAAAGGCTTTCTTGTTATCTCCTCTTTTGAACCGGGGGTTGTACCTTTTATCTCGGCTATATCAGCCGGTGAAGGGATGTATTCAACGATTAAATCGAGAAGAGGCTGAACTCCTACGTTCTTTGTAGCACTCCCGCAGATAACAGGAAATATCCTGCCGCTCATAATCCCTTCTTTTAAAGACTCCTTTATCTCGGTATCTTTTAGTTCCGCTCCTTCAAGATATTTTTCAAGAAGCTTGTCGTTTGACTCTGCAGATGCTTCTATCAGTTTTTCCCTATGCTCATTTGCCATATCCGATAATTCGGCAGGTATCTCTTCTTCGGAAACGGAAACCGAACCACCATCGAATTTCAGGAGTTTCATCTTGGTTAAATCGATGATGCTGTTACAATCAGGCCCCGGATTTACAGGTATTTGCAGCGGAAAAACACCCTGACCGAACGATTTTTTTAAGGCATCGATATTTCCGGCAAAATCAGCTCTTTCCTGGTCCATTTTATTGAGGAAAATAATTCGCGGAAGTGCCAGTTCTTCGGCCTTATTCCAGGCTTTTTCAGTTTGGACACCGACCCCGTCAAGGGCGCTCACCCCCACAACCACTCCATCGACCACCCTTAAAGTTGCTTCAGTATCTGTGAAGAAATTGGCATTACCGGGAGTGTCTAAGATATTGATTTTATACTTATTCCAACTGCAATACCCTAATGAAGTATTGATTGTGGTTTGCCTTGATATCTCATCTGGATCATAATCCATTACGCTTGAACCGTCATCGACCTTGCCAAGCCTGTCAGTAGCGCCGGCATCATAGAGCATCGCTTCACAAAGAGAGGTTTTGCCTGCGCCTCCATTGCCACAAACACCCACATTTCTGGTCTTGATTTCATCCATTATCCGCGTTCCTCCTGTCACTTTTAATCTGTATTGTTTGGGGGGAAATAAAATTTTAACTTAACATTATTATCATTTTAGGTTTTTTTTGTCAAGGAGCTAATTTGATTTATTGATATAAAATAGGTCTTTATCTTCTCTCTTTAAAAACAGTTATTAAAGGTGTCCCGATAAAGACGAATTCATCCCTGAGTCTGTTTTCGATATACCGCTTATAGGAAAAATGAATTTCTTGTGGATAGTTTACAAAGATTAAAAAGGTCGGCGGTGCGCTTTTGACCTGCGTTGAATAATAGAATTTTACAGCTTTTCCCTTATACAAAGACGGAGGCCTTCTTTCCCAGGCCTTTTGTAAAATACTATTCAGTTCCGAAGTCCGGACCTTTTTATAATACTCCTGATAAACCTCTTCAACGGAGGATAAAAGCCTGCTAATCCCCTCCCCTGTTTTTGCTGAAATGAAAAAAACCGGCGAGAAAGAGAGATATTTGAGATTATTTCTGATTTCTTCTGTAAAAGACTCTTTTTTTGTTGAGTTTTTTTCTATCATATCCCATTTATTAACAACAATAATACATGCTCTTCCTGCTTCGTATGCATAACCGGCTATTTTTGTGTCCTGTGCTGTGATTCCCTCA